>Ga0172372_10005140_pt1 | contig 18322 bp, 16 predicted proteins | sample LakKiv5m_2_FD_114544 | JGI IMG/M metagenome (GOLD analysis project Ga0172372, IMG submission 114544) | Freshwater microbial communities from Kabuno Bay, South-Kivu, Congo - kab_092012_9.5m | ecosystem: Environmental > Aquatic > Freshwater > Lake | place: Democratic Republic of the Congo...
CTCGCAGCTCGCCAAGGACAAAGGCATCAAGAGTATTGATATCGCCAAGGCCCTCGCTACCGACTTCAAGGAGGATGGCAAATTCGATGGAGCGGCCGCGGGCGCCCCGATCCTGATCGAAAACTCGGCCCATGTGCTGAGCGGCTCGGAATGGAAGAGCAATCTTGCCACCGCGATGAGCACCTATATCGCAAGCGGTCGGAATACGGCCGGGTTTTCTTCCGATCAGAAGCCCACGGTCGTCGAGCAACCCGTGGTCACGGGTGCCATTCAGGCCCCGACCCCGACCGGTCGCAACGGAGCTGCAGATCCGTGGCATGACCAAAGCGCCCACGAACGCTTGCGTACCGCTCGTGGCCGGCACGGCGGGGACGCAAGGCAATCCTGCTCCGAAAGAATCCGAGGTCATCGCATCACTTACGACTTCAAGCGGACTGCTCGCCTATTCCGATAACAACTGCACGACAGCCATCGGCACTCTCACGATTCCCGCTTACGTGGGATTCAAGCACTTCTTTGTCAAAAGCGCGTCGGATGGAACTTACACCGTGGCGGCCAAAGACTCCGATACCAGCACGACGCTCTCTGAGGCGAGCCTTGATATTACTCTGTCGGCCAGTGGCTCGGGTCCGACCATCACCGCCATTCAGAGCGCCTATGGTGGTGGCACTGCGACCCAACTGGCTTTGCTCCTGCCCGCACAAATCGTCACTCAAACCTGAGTTCCAGGATTGGTCGGCTTGAAAAATGAAAAGGGGATGCCGGTCCAAGGCAGCGGACAGTCTGCGGCACTCGCACTCGGTGCCGGCCAAAGCGGCCTGAGCCTTTACTCGGATCCCGGCTGCGCAACTTCGGTAACGGCAGTCTCGATTGAGACCGGCAAACCCGCAGCGGCCCTCTTTGGGAAAGCGTCGAGTGCAGGTTCGCTCACGGTTTCGGCGACCTCAAGCGGACTCACAGCCGCCAGCGCAACCCTTGTCGTCACCGAAAAATCCTCCTCGAGCTCGACAAGCGGCACGAGCACCCCGGTTGTCGCATCCAAACTCGCAGTCGTGGGGCCTGACAAAATTTACGCGAACCTCTGTGTGCCCTATGGCATCCGCCGCTTGAGTGCGGATAACGCCCCGGCACCTCACACTGCGGACTTGAATCTGTCCGTGGCAAGCTCGGGCACCGTGACGGCGATCCTCTACTCGGATCAGAATTGTTCGGTGACCGCCACACAGGTTGTTCTCAAGGCGGGATGGCCTGATACCAAGTTTTTCGCCAAAGCGCCGTCAACGGGATCGATCACCCTCACCGCCACCCACCCGGCGAGCTCTCCAAGCATCACGGCAGGAACGCGGGCGGTGACGATCGACAGCGGCTCACTTCAATCGCCTCCGACTTAGACCGCGACAAAACTGATGCTGATGGCTCAATCCACCTTCGTCAAAAAAGGAGTTTGCACGCCCATCGGGATCCGACACGCCTCCAGCGACGGAATGATGGTACCCGTCGTGAGTGGCCAGACGGTCACGGTGAATGCGAGTGCTTCCGCGACCGGCCTGTCCCTCTACTCGGACAATACCTGCACACAGCCCGCTTCAAGCGTGCCGATCCCCGGGGGAGAGGGAGGAAAACCGGTGTTTGTCAAAGCCGCGGACTCCGGACTCACAGTGACCTTGAGTGCCACCGCAGCCAGCGCCTCGGCTTTGAGCGGGGCCACGCTGACGTTGACCACCGTGCAGTGACCGCGACCTTCTTTTTGAGGCGATTCGGGCGATTCGTCGGGACCGTAACCCCCGCCGATTTTTGCCGACCCGTGAGACGTGGGATTGGGCGCTTGGATCGTTTCAAGACAATTGTTTTTTCTGATATCGGCCCTCCTGGCTGGATCCGGACGCGCACCCTGGAAGATCGACAGGGCGCACGCCCAGGAGACGCCTGTGCGTCAGATATCAGACATCGGAGTTGGCGCCGCCAAAAACCCGATGGTCCGCATGACCACCGCTCGGATCCTGATTGCGGACTACGGCCTGATCAAAAAAGACTTCCCGTTCACCGCCTCTTGGACCAACGAGCGCATCGATGCCTGGCTCTTGGACCAAACCGGTTATCCGGCCAAGACCCAGAGGGCCTTGGGATCGGAAGTCAATTCGCCTGTCCGCACGGATGGGACCACCCGCGAGGCTTGGCGTCCCGAGGGCTACGGACGCGGGGCGGTCTATCCGGTCAATGCGCCCGATGGTTCCGAGTTCGGCCTCATCGACGCCAAAGGCACGGGCGCAGTCCTCCCCAGGCAGGAGTCGCATGGTTCGGGCCTCATGTCGTCGGGCGAAGGACTCCGGGAGTTTTTCTACGAGAAATATATATCAGGAATCCTAGAGCATCGGAGGAGCGACTGGGGCACGGTGGGCACCTACGCGGTGATCGACTGGGGCTTTGACGAGCTCCATCCGGATGGCTCCAAGGTTCCCGCCGGGTCGGTGCTCCGGCAGGCACATGTGCGCGTGGAGGGCCGCCCGGGATATCAATACCTGCCGGCCGGCGATGCGCGCTCGCTCGAGCTCACGCTCCGGACCTACGGTATATCGGCAACCGGGGACTCGGCGGTCAAGGGAGGAGGACTCTCAGTCAACCTTCAGGGCTCGACCGACAAAAAGCTCGTGGACTTCGGACACATGATCCAACTGTCCGAACTCCCGCGCGAGCCCACCGGAAACTACGGAGATCCTGCCTGGGTTAGGCTTTTGGACCCGTCCGATCCCGACGCGATCAAGGCATCCCATCCGGAAGTGAGCGAGACCGTGGCCGCTTGGGGGCCGTATCCGGGAAGGAAAACGGATCCCAAATTTGATCAGATATCAGGAAGCATGCATGACCTCGCGCAGGCGTTTCGGGACGGCAGGGTTTCGCGGCAGGATATCGTCCGGGCCTATTACGGCAGGGTCGAAGCCGGACTTGCACGAGTCCGATCCACTCCGGGCGGGGGTACCGAGAGCGACGCCATGCGCCTTGCTCGCACCGAAGGCCAGCTCGCCGCCGCCCGCCGATATCTGAGCGAGTCCCGACCGCGGGGAGCCCTCTCCCTTGCCCGTGCAAGCGGACTGCCGTCCCACGAATGGGCGGAAAAACTCGTGACCGATGCCAGAATAGGTGCGTTTTATGAACTGGCGGATGCGCTCGCCAGCAACCCGAATCCGGATGATATCGAACTTGCGATCCTGGTCGTGCGGAGAATTCCGGCCGGCCTGCCGCTCATGGGGCTCGCGCGCAAGGGGATTGGCGCTCTTCCCCCAACCGAAGCCAGAACGAGGCTGATTCGGGCGCTCATCGAGAAGGGCGATGAACACCTGATCCGGGTTCTCGCTCTCGAAGGGCTGAAGAATGATACCAGTCCGGACGCACTGGAGACCCTCATTGCTGCCTTGAAGCATCCGGACGCTTTCCGCTCCTACAGCCCCCCGGACCTGCAGCAGGCGCTTCAAAAACTCAGAATCTGGGACACGCTCCCTCCCGATGTTCAACAGACGCTCCGCGAGGCGGCGGGCGTATCGGCGGCAAAGCGGGGGCCGATTCTGACTCCGCTCCTTGCCCCGGCTCTGGATGGGATCCACCCGGCAGGAGGCCAAGCTTCGGGGTGCTCGAGTGTTTTGAGTCAAACGCTTAGGACCCTGCTGCGTCAGTAGGGCTGGGATCTTGCTCCGTCAGTAGGGCTGGGATCTTGCTCCGTCAGGGGATCTTGCTCCGTCCCCGGGTTTCTCGCCTTCAAAGCTACTCAGTCGGGGATTCGTCGGGTAGCAAGACCCAGATCAGAACGCTGCCGACTGCGCCCTTTCGAATCCCCCCCTCGGGGCTCGCCAAGACCGCGATCGCGCGCCGGACGGTGTAGTCGACAGGCAGGGTCGATGTGATATCCTCCGGCTTCTTGCCGGCGAACCGCCGCTCGGTCATGCGGGTCAGGACCGCATCGGTGCGCTTGAGTTCGGAGTAAAGTTGCTCGAGTGTCGAGGAGCTCGAACTGAAGAAGACCTCTGCCCGCATCGGGCGCCCGTACTTGTCGTTGAACCCATGCTCCAGAATCCGCTCGAGTCCCTCCGCAAGCCAGACCGGAGGGTCCTTGCCATCGGCGATCCGGATACCGCTCTCGTGCAGAATTCGGCACGAGCTGTGAACACAAGTCAGGGTGACCGATTCCATATGCCGGTTCATCACCGACCGCGCTTTTGTAATCGCCTCGGGAGGCAGATCCGGAAATCGCACGAGCAGCAGGCGCCCGGTCTTCTCGGGGATGCCGGAAACCATCGGCATCTTGATGATATCTCCATCAAAACGCTTGCCGCCGACCCAAGCAAAGTAATGCCTGGGCTCCGTGATTCCGATGACCAGCTCATCGTTGAAGTTATCGAAAACCCGGGCAGGGTGCAGATCCCCAAAACTCCGGGTATCTTCGGGCAGCAGGTAAATGGGGACGCGAGCGCGAATTCCCCCCGGGGCTTCGAGCTCGATGAGCTTCTCACGGACGCACTGACGGACCGAGGCTTGGGCATCGGAACCCGCAACCCAAACTGAACATAAAATGACGGCAAACCGCCTCCACCTCACCACTCTCTCTGATCGGAGAGAACGGGCCGGAACTCGAGGGGGGCAGAGGCGTGGGAACGGAGCAACGCTCCCCGGGAACGGAGCAACGCTCCCCGGGAACGAAGCAACGCTCCCCGGGAACGAAGCAACGCTCCCCGGGAACGAAGCAACGCTCCCCACCCCGCGCGCCTTCAAATTTCCACTTTAAAAACCCCAACTTGTTGGGGATAACGGCTTCTCCATGACCCAAATCAATCCCTCACTTTACGCGGACCTCGATGCTCGCGGCATCGTCAAGCAAGTCACCTCCCCCGAGCTCGCAGGCGAACTCGCAAAGGGCCCCATGACGCTCTATTGCGGTTTTGACCCCACCGCCGACAGCCTCCACGTGGGGAGCCTGTTCTCACTCCTTGTGCTCAGGCGCTTTCAAGAAGCGGGACATCGGGTGATTACCGTCGTGGGCGGAGCGACCGGAATGATCGGAGATCCCTCGGGCAAAACCCAAGAGCGCTCCCTGCTCGACGAATCCACACTCGAGAAAAACCTCGCCGGGATTCGCAGGGTGATCGAGCGATTCCTGAAACTCGATGGCCCCAATCCCGCCACGATCGTCAACAATGCCGACTGGTTCAAAGGCATGGGCTACATCACTTTTCTCCGCGATGTGGGGAAACACTTTACCGTGAATCACATGCTGGCCAAAGACAGCGTGCGGGCGCGCTTGGAAGATCGCGAACACGGGATCTCCTACACCGAGTTTTCCTACATGCTCCTGCAAGCTTACGACTTCTGGCACCTGTATCGCGCCCATGGATGCAGGCTGCAGCTCGGAGGCTCGGATCAGTGGGGTAATATCACAGAGGGGACGGAGCTCATCCGCCGCATGAGTGCGCGGGTAGATACATCCCCGACCGAGGACTCGGAAAAAACCCATGCGTTTGGTCTGACTTGGCCGCTTCTGACCAAGTCGGATGGCTCAAAGTTCGGCAAGACCGAGTCGGGAACCATCTGGCTTTCGGCAGAGCGCACTTCACCTTACGCATTTCACCAGTATTTCCTTCAAATCGCTGATGCAGATATCATCAACCTGCTCAGGCTTTTGAGCTTCAAGCCACTCTCCGAGATCACAGAGCTCGAGCGCAAAATGCGTGAATCTCCGGAAAAGCGCGAAGCGCAGCACGCGCTCGCAGATGAGCTCACCCGGCTGGTTCACGGCGACGCTGAACTCACGCGCGCGGTTGGGGCGTCAAAGGCACTATTCAGTGAAGACGTACGTCACTTGGACGAGGCCACTCTTTTATCGGTGTTCGCAGGAGCCCCAAGCCACCGTGCAGATCGTGCGCGCCTCAAAGACGGGATCCTGCTTTTGGATCTCTTGGTGGAATCGGGCCTCTGCGCCTCCAAGGGAGCAGCCCGCAAGGAAGTTCAGGGCGGTGGCATTTACCTCAATAACGAGCGGATGGCCGACCCGATGACCCCGGTCACCGAGAAGCACTTGATTGCCGGCCGCTTTGCGATCCTCAGGCGCGGAAAAAAGACGCACCACTTGGTGGACTTCCATGCGTAATGACTTGGGCCCGGGCGCGGACTCGCGCGGGCACGAGCTCAACCCAGTGATATCAGGCCTTTGGCTCACCGTAAACTTGGCACTGGGCCTCGCCCCCTCGGTCGCTTTTTATGTCTGGATCGAAAGGAACTGTACCTTGCCAGTCATCCCTCGATGGGCAGGCTGGCCGTGGGTGGATGGTACCGCCTGGCACGTGATCCCTAAACTCCTCTGGAATACAGGGCTTTTCGCCATTTTTGGTCTCGTGCACTCGGCTCTTGCTCAAAAAAGGATGCAGTCCCGCTTGAGCGCATGGGTGCCCATCCAAGTCATGCGGACAATTTTCATGATCGCAACCGGTCTCACGGTCACTCTCATCATGGGGTTGTGGCAGCACACGGGGATCTTGGTTTGGGCCGCCCCCACTTGGGCCTCGCTTGCGATCTACGCAGGACCATTGCTTTTTTGGCTGTTGATTCTCGCAGGCGTGAGTTTTCTTCGAGGACAGGGATTCCTGAGTTTCTTTGGGTTTTCCCAACTCTTTTTGAACGAGCGGGATATCGCTCGAGCTGAGGGGCCGCCTACCCTGAGTATTCAAGGAGCATATGGTGTTGTCCGCCACCCCCTCTATGCCTTCACACTCACCGCGATTGTCCTCACGCCTTACCTGTCCTTGGATCGACTTTGGATCTTTGTGCTTTCGTGTCTCTACCTCAGCATCGGAATCCCGATCGAGGAACGAAAACTCGTGCGGATCTTTGGAGACGAATACCGTGCTTACCAGCGCCGAGTGCCCGCCGTCGTACCGGCGTGGCCCCTGTTCAAAAAACTCTTTTACACCCGGAGAACTGAATCGTGAACGCGCTTGCCTACCGCCCTGATATCAAAATCACAGAACTCCTGGGGCGTCCGGGTAGATTCACGCTCTCGGCAGAAGTCATCCCACCTCGCAACGGCGCGGAGCAGGTCAAAGTACTTGGACAAGTGGCGCAGCTCGTGGAGGCGGGCGCGGAATTTCTCTCGGTCACCAAAGGAGCCGGAGGCAGCCTCCGTGGAGGCAGCCTGCCCATCGCTCAAGTCGTCAAGGAACGGCTGAATGTTCCCTGCATCGCGCACTTCACGTGCCGCGATCTCTCGGCGGCCGAGGTTGAAAACAGCCTCATGGACCACCATTATTTCGGGATACGCAATATATTGGCGCTCCGGGGAGATCCACCGGATGGGCAGCCGGAGTGGCAGCCCCGAGCAGGGGGTCACAGTTTTGCGTATCAGCTCATCGAGCAGATTCGGAAGCTGAATGAGGGACGATATCTGGAGCGCGCTGGCTTCACGGGGGATTCCGAGTCTCGCGAACCCACCCAGTTCTGCATCGGAGCCGCCGCCTACCCGGAGCATCCCAATCCGGAGGAGCGGATTCACTTCTTCGAACTCAAAGCGCGCGCCGGCGCCGAGTACGGGATCACCGACATGTGCTTTGACGTGGGCGCTTGGGCACGCTTCCGCGACGATCTGGCAAAAAGGGGGACGGAGATCCCTCTCTTACCTGGAACACGCCTCCTACGGACACGAGAGCAAGCGGAGCGGGTGATGAAAAAGTTCCGAGTGGCGGTGCCTGAAACGCTCCTGGAGCGCCTGCCCACCAAGGAAGCCAGCCTGCGCGATCCGGAGGGCTGCGAGAATCGGAGCGTTGAGCTTTTACTGGAGCTCACCGAAGGTTTTAGAAGGGCCGGAGCCCCGGGCATGCACCTGTTTGTAATTTCTGACGGGGACGGAGCAGCCAAAGCCTTGCGCGAACTGCGCCGGTAGGCGACAACCTTCCTAGTCATTCCAATCCAGGTTTGCCGGGGTGGCGAAATAGGTAGACGCACAGGACTTAAAATCCTGAGTTCCGCAAGGGACGTACCGGTTCGATTCCGGTCCTCGGCACCATTTTTTTAAAATTAAAACTCTCGAACAGGACCGGAATGGGCGCATCGCGCCGAAATTGGCATTTAGCCAATTTCTTCCGCGTTGCACGGTCCTCGGCACCATTTTTTTAAAATTAAAACTCTCGAACAGGACCGGAATGGGCGCATCGAGAGAAAAGCCACTCCACGTTGTGAGGGGAGTGGCTCAGTACACTATCTCAGTGAGCTCGCAGGTCAATCACCCGTAGTTGGGATCAATGAGTGGCTTCGGTGGGGGCCGCCGCAGCTGCTTTTTTAGCCGCTTTCTTGTCAGCCTTTTTCTCAGCGTGATGGGCTTCCATCGCCTCGCGCTGGGTCTTGCAAGCTGCAAGCTCTTCGGTAGTCTGAGTCACGGTGACACCTTCAACCGCAGTGCCTGATACAACAGGATCCACGCAGTCCTTCCAAAGACCCTTGCCTTGCTTGTGCGCTCCCTCTTTGAAGCCAGCGCCTTCGCAAGCTGTACGGACGGCGGCACAGGCGCCCTCTTTTTTGGGCTCGGCCTTCACCGCATCCATGGCGGATGCAATGGAAACTCCGGCAAAAATCGCGACCGTGGTGGCAAAAATGACATTCTTCATGGTGTGAGATCTCCTCTTGGTTTCAGGTTCACTCAGATTGTGAATCCGTCCCGGAGATTTCAAAACAAAAAAATGCGGGAAACTTGAGCAAGAATTGCTTGAGATCAACCATGGAGATATCAGGCCGCGTTCCGCCAATCGTCCGACGCTTGACGAGCATTTGAATTTGCCTGGAGCGAAGGCTGGCCTGAAATACCGGGCATTCCTCCTTGAGAGTTCTTGGAATCCTCTGAAAGGAGCTTGTTGAGTCCGTAAGCCCCGATAACCATGGCAACCGCAAAAAAGAAGCCGACCACCAGACCTGAGTAAGCGATCAAACCAATTTCGATATGCATGGCATCCTCCCGGGGCAAGCTCGAGCAGCCTCCGCTCGCACCCTACCTTCCATAATCATACTCCCTTGGGAGATGCCGGAGCCACACCCGGAAAAAAAGGGGGGGGGGTCAGCTCCGACCCACCCTCAGCCATCCATCCATGAATCGATCATCGAGACTCAAGGATTCTGCGCCGTACCCGCCTTCTTGACGTAGGGCAGATATCCATAAGCGATGCCGCTCGTTTGGCGAATGTGGGACTGCAGCGTTCCATCCGGGTTGATGACGCCGGAGTCCGGAAAGTAGGGTTGATTTGCAGCGAGCAAGAATGCCCCTACCCACTCGGCTCCTCGCCGAAAATATCCCATACCCGTGTTCATTTGTGCCCAGGAGGTACTGAGCGTCACCACATCGACGTTCATGCCGGCAATCTTTTGCATCGGATCGTGACTGTAGACATCAGCACAAATGATCGGCGCTACACGGCCAAAGATGGTTTCAAAAACCACGACCTCCGTCCCCGCAGCCAGAAACTCATGTTCCTGCTGGTAGTGGTTGATCTTGCGGTAGGAGCCCAAAAGCTTGCCATCCGGCCCCATCATGACCGCAGCATTGTAATAGAGGTCGGACTTTGAGTCGCGCTCGGCAAGGCCAAATTGAATGTAGACGCCGAGCTCCTTGGCGAGCGCCCCGAAATACTCGCTCGAAGGACCGGGCACCGTCTCCGTGTAAGGCGCGATATCTGCGCGGTTCCGGTAGTTGTCCTCCTCGGATGGAAGCTCCGGAATATCAGGATACCCCACGACCGAGAACTCGGAGTGGATGACCATCTTGGCGCCTTTGGCGGCTGCTTCGCGAGTCAGGCCAGCCATGATTTCGCGGTTGCCTTGCTTGATCTTCTCAGCTTTTTCCTTGCTCACGCCCACTTCGGTCGAGCCTGGGGGCGCCCACTGAACCACTGCCACTTTGCCATAAAGGGCGGGATCAGGCGCCTTGGCGGGCTCGAAGACTTCCTTGATGGGCTTGACCTTGGCCTCCTCGGCAGCGTGGGCATGCGGCTCCGTCCCCGCTCCTGCCACTACACCGAGCGCCATCACAGCGCCCACTGCACGCCAGCTTACCGAACTCCTAAACTCCTTCAATTTCATCCACATGGCTTTGCTCCGTCCCCCTCCCGTTGTGCTCCGTCCCCCTCCCGTTGTACCGAGAGGTGTACCGAGAGGAATTGATTTTCCCTCCCTCAACAGGAGGCTTTGGTTAATGAAGATAGAATTCCCAACCTGAAAACGTCTGACCTGACTTGATACCACTCAGCATATCGACCAAGGGGCGTTCCGCGTCCCAAATCGCGACAAACGGAATCCGCTCGGCCTCCGCGGCACCCGACAGAAAGTGCAGCCACCAACCTGGATTGGTGTGGACCTGTTGCTTGACCGAGGCTCCGGCGAGTTCCAGCAAGCGCTCGTCTCCGTCCCCCACCCGCGAAGTGCACAACCAGCTCGTGCAGTTGTGACCTGCTGTCTTGGAGCTCGGACGGTTGTCCCGCAGGGTTCCCGCCGTGCGGCCGCTCGCGACACCCTCCATATTGAAAGAGCCGACGACTTCCCCCGGGTTCTTGGTGGCCTGCTCCACGTAGAAGCGCAGCCGCAACTCCTCCTGCGGTGTCAGACTCAGGAAAGGCTCCATTTTCCGCCCATAACCCGAGGTGCGGTAGTCGCGAAGATTCGCGCTCCACGCGTAATCGGCCACCTTGTTCCCGACCCGCGTGTAGAGGTGACCACCTGCTTCGGACACGGGGAATGAGACCGTTCCCCGTGAGAAGGCATCGGTGAAATCCTGCACAAGTACTTTGGTGGTCGCTTCGTCCAGACCGTCAGTCGATATCGCAAGCACGCGCCGCGAAGAATTGGCCGAAGGAGTCACGCCGTCAGCAGCAAAATCAAAGCGCACATCATCCACGACCTTCACGCGATCCGCCCAGCGGGACTGGAAGCGCGCAAGCCTTGCCTCGATCGACCCCTCCCAGACGCTCATCGGGAATGCATCGCTCAACGGTCCGAGCTCGCGAATCGACATGTCCATGTACTTGGCCCAGGCCTGATCGCCGCGCGCTACCTTGCCCATCCATTCGCCAAAGGAGGCCGAAACGCCGCTTTCCAACGCAAACTCAGCCACAGCCCCCTGGATCCGGAGCGAAGCCTGCTCACGCGTCATCGCGCCCGCCGCGAGCGCCGTCGCCACTCCCTCAAGCTTGCGGACGTAAGCATCCTGCGCGGCTTTGACCTGCGCACTCATCGCTGACTCATTGCCGAGAAGCCTCAGCCAGCCCGACCAGTCGCGAATTGGATATGCGAAGTTACGGAAGTACTCGCGCGCCGTCAGCTCCTTGGGCGAGTAACGCACTCCCGGCTCGAACTTGGGTGGAAACACATCCCGAAGCGTCTGCTGCAGCGTCGGCGAGAGTCTCTCGAAGTCTGCAACCGAATCAAACGCTTTAAGTCGTGAAGCTGCCGCAAAAGGCTCGCGTCCGTACTGAAGGTGATAGGTCGCCCGCACCACGCGCTCCACGAGGGTCGGCACCTGATTGTGCGCATCCCTGACCTCGAAAATCGTGATTCCTCGAACAATATCGGGTCGATATGCAGTACCACCAATATATTTGAACGAAGAGTCATTACCGCTCACAAATTGCAGCGTCGCAGGATCGAGCTTTTCACCGCGCGCATTGGCACGCAGAAAACTCAGGAGCGAGTCCTGTTTGAGGCGTGTCATGGGCCCGAGGTAGGGGTGCTTGAAGCTCTTGGCGCACTCGCTCGAGGGTTTTTCAGCGTAACGGGCGGCTCCGGTCTCGAGTTTGGCCAGCGTGTCCATCTCGTTGAGCACATTCAGCCAGCCGATATTGGCATTCAAGAGCGCATCGGAGGAGACCCCTTCGGCCGCATGAAAGAACTGTGATTTCAACCCCACCGTTCCCTGCATCGAACCCGCTCCAAAAGCCGACTCAATCTTGCGAACGCGGAAGAGCCACTCCTCGAAAGTATCCGCCGGCTTGAGAACGATTTCGAGATTGCCGGTCGAATCGAGGATCAGGCGCTCGGGCAAAAAGGCCAATTCCGCATCACGGGATATTTTGATGAGTTTGCCACCGGTCCGGACGTCTTCGAAAATTTCCGATATATGATCCCGCACCCAGGCCACGCGCTCCTCACCCCGCATGCGCAGCCAGCGCTCGGCCGAGATCCCGAACTCGGGAGTCGGGGCATAGGCCTCAAGGAGCCTGCCTGCGGTGTCGAGCGTGTACTCGCTTTCGAACCCGAACTGCAGGTGCGAGTCCGGGACTTTGATCGGGTCCACGCCCTTGGGGTAGCGCAGGATGCGTCGACCTGCGGAAAGATCCGCCTCGATCGCACGCAGCCAGTATTGCCGGGTGGCATCATAGCCCCGGGCAAACACTTCGCTGGGATAAAATGAAATATCAATCTTGAGCTCGAGCCTCGCCAGAGCCTGCAGCTCCGCACTCTCGCTGGCCGAAAGTGCCCGGCGCACGGCCGGCGTGAAAATCTCCTCGCCCGAAGTGCCGAGCTTGGATTTGGTCTTTCCCGAAATCCGGAGGAGCGTCGCTTCCAAGCGATCCGCCACTCCCGCCATCGCAGGGTCCGTCAGGCGATCGATCAGGGGGGTTAAATCCCGAGCCGCTTCGGCCAAAGAGTTCTCGCCCAGGGAACGCCTGAGGACCTGCCGCCCGGCCTCGGTTTCAAAGATGAGGTAGCGACCCGCCTGAGAGTCCATCAGGCTCAGAAGGCGGGGACGGAGCACGCTTTCGACCGCACCGGCAACGGGCGGAGCAGCGTGGAGCAAAGCTCGGCCAGTTCCGACAGAAAGACCGGAAATAGCAAAAGCAATAAACAACGAAACGAGGCCAGAGACGGCGCGCACTTTTCTCATATGCGGTGCGACATATTTCTCATTTGAGAATTCGTCAATCCCACCGTGAGAACGTTTTCCTTGCATGAGATACTCGCCCAAAGGAACCTAGTCCCATGGCTAAGCCCCGCCCCCCTGCTCCGTCCCCCACCCGCAAGCTCCCAACCCATCAGATTCACTTCACTTTCAAGAATGTGCTGATCGGGACTGCAACCGACGAATCCGGCCCGACCGGCTGCACGGTCCTGCACTTCCCCAAAGGCGCACTCGCGGCAGTGGATGTTCGGGGCGGTTCCGCAGCTTTGCGTGAATCCACCCTGCTTGATCCGTTGTCGGCATGGGCCGGCATCGACGCGCTCGTCCTGGCGGGCGGTTCCACCTACGGCCTTGAAGCCGCAAGCGGCGTCATGCAAGCCCTCCTCGAAAACCGCGCCCACTCCACGCGCTTTGCTGATATCCCAAGCGTGCCCGCCGCCGTGGTTTACGACTTTGGGGGACGGAGCAACTCGCGCTACCCGACTGCGGACCTGGGCAGGCAGGCTTTTGAATCCGCCCGCGAGGGTTCAATCACCCTGGGGCGTGCGGGCGCAGGCCGCAACGTCGCAGTAGGAAAGCTTTTCGGCCGCGCGTCCTCCGAGCCCGGCGGGCAGGGCGCGGCGTTTCTGGAAACCCCTTCCGGGTACCGCCTGCTTGCCGTGACCATCGTGAATGCGCTCGGGAATATCACCGACTTTGACGGCACAATCTTACGCGGCTCGCGCGAGCCTGGCTCGGACAAACGACGCTCGGCGATCGACACCTATATCACACCCAGTATCCGGGAAAAACTCGCAGGCCCGGCCGAGCCTCCCTCATCCGGAAACACCACGATCTCCGCGCTGATCACCGATGCGCCGCTGGACCGGATCGACCTGCAGCGCTTGGCCATCATGGCACATTCAGCAATGGCCCGGGTGATCGAACCCTTCCACACCCCCTACGACGGAGACGCACTTTTTGCGATCTCCGTCCCACGGGATGTCTCAAAAACCACGTCCGAGCTCCCACCAAAAACTCCCGAAGGAGCCGAGCGCATCCTGGAGCTCGGCACACTCGGGGGCCGACTCATGTGTGAAGCAGTCCTGAGTGCTTTCCAAGATTGAGTTACACTCCCAAATCCATTAGGCAGTTTTTCAACAACGGCCTGATCGAGAACCGCTTGTCCCTCCGGAATACGCCATGACCCATACCGACTCACCCGCATCCCCCTCTTTTACGGATCCGTTCCAAGAACAACATCGGGCATACAAGCTCTCCTGGGCCATCATCGGGTTCATGCTTCTCACCTACTTCCTCCATCCGGACTGGTCGGCAGGTCGCAACCACCCGGATGAAAACTACCACCTCAAAGTCCTCGCTGAATCGCTCGAGGGCTCGATTTTTTCACCCACGCTCAAAGGCCACCCCTGGTTCAATAAACCCCCGCTCCTGCTCTGGCTTGCCACGATTCCGCACAAGGTCCTCGGCACAGGCTTGCGGGAATCCCTCAGGCTCGTCGCCGTCCTGGGCTGGATGATATCTTTTGGATATACAACAGCGATCCTGAGTCTCAAACCCGATCAAGCCCGCGGCAAAATCATCCCCCGCGCCTTCAGCGCCGTCGCAAGCTTTGGGGTGCTCTGGTTTTCGCGGATCGGTATGATGGATCTCCCCCTCCTCGCCAATTTGCTCGCCATGGTCTACTCCTGCTGGCGATGGAAAACTCATGCCTACGCCCGCCGCGAGCTCATCGTCATGAGTGCGGCCCTTGCTCTGGGGGGCTGGTGGAAAGGCCCCGTTTTCTACCCCTGGACGTTTCTCGCATGCTTGTTGCTGTTCGAACCCAAGGAGTGGCGATCCGCGCTTCAATCATTGAGAAAAACCTTCTGGATTCCATTGACCGCCGTGCTCGTCGGCAACGCCTGGATGATCTGGCTGCTCGCGCACCACGGCGAGAGCTATGCCAAGTTTTTCTTTCTCAAGGAAAACGTGTCTCGCCTCAAAGCCGTGCGTCCGGTCGTCTTTCTGACGTATATCATCATGGGCACCTTTCCATTCTGGGGAGGACTTTTGCGCGCACTGCCCAAAATGCGGGAAACCAGCACCAGCCCGGCAACACGGATGGGTCTGTCTCTCGCAGCATCCACTCTGCTGATTTTCGGCATGGGGGCCGACAAGCACTTTCACTGGTTCATCCCGCTTTACACCGGGCTCCTCCTGTTGCCATGCCCCCCGAAAGCGGAGACTCCTCCTGCCGTCCTCGCCGCCGCGCGGGCCTTGGATATCATCGCGGGAGCCGGGATCCTGGGGGCGGCCCTGCTTTTCGCGGGCTTCTGCCTGTTCTCGGAAGTCACTCTCCCCGTGACAGGAGCCTGGCTGTTACTATCAGGCGGACTACTTGCCGCAGCAGCGGGTTTCCGAGGAAATCACACTGGCCTCCTTGCAGGCTGGACGACCGTGTTCACGCTCTTGCTTTATTGGTTGGTTCCCTTCACCACCCGGCCCGATCAAGTACCTTCCCACCTTGCAAAAAATAGAAAATGGATTTGCGAGCCCATCAAGCAAGGAAAAATACAAACCTCCGCGGCCGACTCCCTGATCTTCTACAAATTCCGGGCTCGCTTCACGAACACGGACCGGGAAGTGGCTGACCTATTGAAAACCCCATCCCGTGAATCCGCGCAGGCCCTCACGGATCGCCTGCGCGTGAGCATTCACTGCACGGGAGCACCCGGAAGCTGAATCGACCCTCGGTCGGCAATTCCGGGCGAAACCTTTCGCCTCCGCTGATCTCGTGCAGGATAGACCACCGGCATCGCCCGGGTCTTACGGGAGCGCCTGATATCGACTTCGCCGAACAGGATCGCAGGCTGGTTCAAGGGGCCCTCCCGCCGGAAGTCTTCGTACAGACTTTCGCTTGGCGGGATGATCGCAGCCTGCCCGGTGTGTTCATTCATATTGACCGTGGCACCCCCCCCCAGGCCGGCCGGCGGCTGAACGGTCGAAGTCTGAAGCACCCACGCGTGGTGCTCGACGGCGCGAGCCTGCGCACAAAAACGCACGCGTCTCAACCCATGGATCGAGCCCGTGCACGAGGGAGTCAGAATCAAGTCCGGCTCGATGCGCACGAGGAGCTCCGAGATCGCAGGCACTTCGATATCATGACAGATCAAGATCACCGTGCGGCCCCAGGGGGCTTCGACCACCTGGAGGACCTCTCCATCGCGCCACTTCCATTCACGATCCTCGCAGGGGGTCAGAAACAACTTATCCTGCTCGATCAGGCGCCCGTCAGGCAGGCAGAGTAGCGCGGTGTTGACGATATCATTCTCCGCCCCGCTTCGCCGCCGCGGGGTGGAGCCAAAGAGCACGGCCACGCCGGGATGGCGCGCGGCCATCGCGGAAAAAGCCTCCCACAGGGCGGGCACTTCTTGATCGACGATCCCGCTCCATGCGGATATCTCCTCCTCGAGTCCGATGGCCCGGGCAACGCCCACTCCTCCAGGCAGAAGATCCGCGGTGAACAGCTCGGGAAACACCACGAGGCCCGCCCCTGCGCGCACGGATTCGGCGAGCAGGTTTTCCACTTTGGACAAAAACCGCCCGCGATCCAGGCCCCCTTCGCAGGCATATTGAATCAAGGCCACTTTGAGGCGCCCCGGGCCGCCTGTCTGCAAATCCCTCTCGTCTCCGCTTGCCATCACCGTTTTGGTCACCATGGCGCTCACGCCTAACACAAAGAGCGCACTTGAGGAACACGGGGCTAACACAAAGAGCGCACTTGAGGAACACGGGGCTGCGAGCCTACACTCAAGTCATCATGAAAAAAACCGCTCGAATCCTCGCCTCCCTTTGCCTTTTCACTGCATCCCTCCTCCCTGCCTACGCAGCGCCCCTGCAACCGGGCGCAGCCGTGCCCGAATTCAGCGCCCCCAACCAGGATGGAAAAACCGTCAAACTCTCGGATTTCAAGGGCACCCCGGTGCTGCTCTATTTTTACCCCAAGGACGAGACACCGGGCTGCACCAAGCAGGCGTGCTCCCTGCGTGATGAATTTGCCGAATTCAAGAAACTCGGTGCAGTCGTACTGGGTATATCGCGGCAGGATCAGGCGTCCCATCAGGAGTTCAAAAAGAAGCACAAGCTGCCCTTTGACCTGCTTGTGGATGCGGATGGGACGATCGCCGAGAAACTCGGCGTGGGCACGATGCCCCTCATCGGATTTCACAAACGCCAGAGCCTGATTGTGGGTAAAGACGGCAAGCTCCTCAAATTCATGGGCGACGTGGATCCGGACACTCACACCGCTCAAGTTCTCGCGATCCTCAAGGACCACCTGAAAAGCTCTCCCTGAACCGCTCGCAGGTTTTGCCTTGGCACTCCGGAATTGAACCGTACCGGAGGCGGGCCCCCTGCGTCCGGTCCGACACAACTTGTACGCATCTGGACACGCTGCGATCCTTGTAAACAGGACAAGGGGTGCAGCCATGGCGAACAGGATTTGCGAAAATAAAGGTACGGGCGTCGGCATTCTGTTTGTCGCAAGCCTGCCGCTCATCAGCGCTTGCTTGGGCACTCTCCAAACGGGACGTTCCGACGGCGAGGTAATATCAGTGGGCCCGGACGGCGCCCCCGCTCCAGGTAGCCCGGGGGCCGAGCAGCAAGAGACGGCTTGGAGACCAAGACGCTCCCCCGACTCCGCTCGACCTCGCCGATGCGGACCCGGACTCGCTCCCTCAGGCTGGTAATCCCGTGACTGTAGGCAGTCCGATTCCTGCGGCAGGCACAACGGGAGTCGCACTCGAAATACTCCGACCCAAACTGATCTTGAGTGGCGCGACGCCTTGCGCGGACACCGGCCTCACGGCCAGAGACGATACGGGTGACTGGAAGTGTGATGCCTTCCAATTTGATCCATACGGGGACGTGAAAGCCACGGAAATACAGATGGCTGCCGAGCAGGGAGTCGCTCCCGCTCCTGCGGACAAGATCACTCAGGCGCGCCGGGTGGTGGTAAGCATGCCGCCTGGTTTCAGGGTCGGGCAACCCTTTGACGTGATCCTCTCACTCCATGGCAAGGGAGGTAATGATATCATAAGTCGGGAGTTTTTCCTGCTCTCCTCCAAGGATGGGGACTCGCGATTCAAGTACGGACAAGCCACCGGCACCTCGCTTGCGATGGCGAGGCAGGAAGAGATCTGCAAGCTCATTCGGGTGAACAATGAACTCTTCGACTTCACGAACGGACTTAATTCCCGTGGGAGTCTCGCCAAAGAACCCATCTTCAACCTGGACGGTTTCCTTCTTGGTCTTCCTAGTGCCTAGGATTTTTGCGTAGTATTCACGATCATCCGCGTCCTCAAGGCTACCTACAATCTTGGTATTGGCGTTCGCCTCAACCCTCTTGAGGAACTCCGGACTAATTGC
>Ga0172372_10005142_pt1 | contig 18317 bp, 14 predicted proteins | sample LakKiv5m_2_FD_114544 | JGI IMG/M metagenome (GOLD analysis project Ga0172372, IMG submission 114544) | Freshwater microbial communities from Kabuno Bay, South-Kivu, Congo - kab_092012_9.5m | ecosystem: Environmental > Aquatic > Freshwater > Lake | place: Democratic Republic of the Congo...
CGCCACCAATATCTATACACCACTTTTAAAAAGTGTTAAAAAATATGTAATTGCAGTTTATGATTTTCAATTAGTAACTCAGCCCTTAAGTAAAGAGCAATTAGAAAGTATTGGCTGGAAAGGCCGAGAGGGATTATCTGATGCTGGGTATCAATTTCACTACTACCGGTTAACCAAAGAGAATGAGATTTTATGGGGTGGTTATGATGCAATTTATAATTACAAAGGTAAGGTGCGGCAAGAGTATGAAGCCAGGCCTGAAACCTATGCAAAATTAGCTACAAACTTTTTTAAAACCTTCCCACAATTAGCTGGTATTAAATTTACACATGGTTGGGGCGGGGCGATTGATACCTGTTCTAGATTTTCTCCATTTTGGGGAACAGATTTTGATAATAAGGTTGCCTACGTTCTAGGTTATACCGGCCTTGGGGTTGCCTCCACCAGATTTGGTGCCTCAACCATGTTTGATCTTCTAGATGAAATTGAAAATGAAGCAACCTCACTTCAGATGGTTAGGCACAAACCAATTCCATTTCCACCAGAGCCATTTAGATTTCTATTTATTCGCCTAACGCAATGGTCAATTAATAGAGCTGATCAAAACAATGGTCGAAGAAATTTTTGGCTTGGGCTTTTAGATAGACTTGGCTTGGGCTTTGATTCTTAAAAAATTTTTCAATAGCCTTCTAAAAATTTCAAGAGTTTACAAAATCATCAGATTACTACTAAGGGCTTCTGAAGAAATTAGTATACTAGTTTAATGTCCCAGGCAAGTAATTTATTAATAAGATTACCTCAATCACTGGTTCGCTCACTAGCCATACCTGAATTCCCAAATCTAAATATTTATGAAGCAAGTTATAATCGGTATTCTAAAAAAACCAAAGGGATTCTTAGTCAAGTCAAGGCTATAAGTATGATTAATACTTACATTATAGACGCAGTGTCAAAGAGTAGTAAAAAGATACATATTGATTTGAATAAAACAAATTTAAAATTTCCGCGAGATTTGATTGTTGACTATAATTTGATGTATCTGCTTAATTTAAAAAATTTTGATTTACTAAGTAAAATTATTATATTGCCCTACGGTTCAGAGGTTCATAACCCAACTTTTAATGATATTTTCCAACCCAGTGGACTATCTCGCTGCGTGAGGCAATCCATGTATATTAGGAAAAGAATTAAGGTTGACTGTATTTATGACTGGACCGGAATGATAACCTTATCGGATGATGAAAATTACTTACCGTGGTTTTGGAAACCCCTTAAATTAGATGTTGATTTATACCTCGAAAGAATCCACCTTGTTGGAAGATTTCTCGCAGAAAGATACACTTTTGTAAACAAATTCTTGAATCAGCCAAATCCAATATTGATTCAATACTCTGAAGGTATATCTAGGAAACCACTTTTAAACGTTTTAAATGACCTAAACCAAAAATCAGAATTGTTCCGATCCTTCTTGCTAAAAAGTAATTCAAAAATTTTTATAAAACCTCATCGCTCAGATGTTCGCAAATTATTAAATTGTCCACAATTTTTTAAAGGGGTAGAGATCATCTATGCTGATAACCTAGAGGTTAATTATATACCGAGTGAGGTATTTATCAACAGTGGTATTGAGAATTTTCTTTTAGTTTCTGAATTCAGCTCGTCTATTTTTAATTTTCAGGTGAAAAACTTTGTTGCAATAAATGAGTCTAAACCAGTCCAGTTTAAGCTCAATTTGATGGCAGCTAGAAGGCTGGCTAATACTTGTGGATTTAATCCATATGATTATTACAAGTCATAGGTGACATGTAACCCATACTAGACATAATTTTGCCATTAGTGCCTAATTGCAATCGTTGAGTTTGAAATATATCCTTGGAAGGCATGGATAATCTGAAAATAGCAATAGTGCTTGGATCAAAATTCCCAAGTACTAAAGCTTATAGTGTGACTACTCGTGAGACTTTAAATTCGTTGCTGGCACTAAATTGTGATGCAAAAGTATTCTGTCAAAAATCCGAATATTCGGATTCGGATTTTAGATCTTTCCGCAAATATATAGCAAATTTCAGTGTGTCAGCTTTGAATCAAAGTTTGATAATTTCAAGCGGAAAATTACCAAGAAAAATTCAGCAATTTACTTGGAACTTGGGAATCGTATTTATGTTGACTAGTAACATGGCCAAAATAAAAAAGTTTAATCCTGACGTTATCTGGGTGAGAGATGCATTGGTCGGATTAGTAATAAAGTTTTTTATGCCAAAAACTAAAATGGTTTGTGAAATTCATTCTACAAGTTCCAAACTAATTTACAAAATTTTATTTAAATTTAAATCTAAGCCATATTGTTTCGCTATTAACCTAAAAAATCTTCTTTTTATCCAATCCTTGAGCAAATCATCGAAGACATTTTTAGCGCCAATGTCGATTCGTAGCAGTACTAAACCAGACAAAATTGAAATTGGTGATTTTGTCTCAAAGATTCAAAAAAAGTTTCATAGGCTAAAAATTGGCTACATTGGAAATTTTTCTCCCCAGGGTTATTGCAAAGGTATTGAGGATTTAATTGATCTTGCACAAATATATAAAAAGGAAGGATCTAAGCATTCAATAGTTCTCATAGGGGCGACTCCACTAGAAAAGAAGAATTTAGCAAATAGAATAAGTCAACTAGGCTTGAGTTCTAAAAATATTGCAATTAAGTGCCACATGAGTCACACTCAAGCACTTGGAGAAATGAAAAAACTTGATGTTTGCGTCCTTCCTATGCCAAAGATCAAATCAAATTACAGTGGTATGCCACTTAAATTATTGGAATACTTGGTTACTGGAAGAATAACTGTAATTGCCGACTCTATTTTAATTAAAGAAATTCTTTTCACGAGTTATTCACCTTATTTCTACAACTTGGGAAATGCCAATTCATTAAAGTTAACAATCGAGCACGCACGTTTTGATAAAAACCTAAAGTCTAGGATTGCTAAGGGCATAGAGTTTGCATCTCAATTTACATGGGAGGAAAGGACTAAAAATATACTAAATCAACTAATCTAAGCTTAATTTTGTTGATACACTCTCATAATGTGTGGAATTTTAGGTAGCTCTTCTCCTGATTCATTCACTCAAGTAAATTCTCACCTTCATTATTTAGATCGACGAGGCCCTGACAGTAGAAATGTTATTGAATTAGACCGCTCGCTAACTTTTGGTGCTACTAGACTCGCAATGACAGACCCATTGCCAAGAAGTAATCAGCCGATGGTTAGCAAGCAAAGTGGTAGTGCCATTATCTTCAATGGTGAAATATACAACTATCTGGATCTCAAAAATGAGTTGATAGGACAAGGTATTGACTTTAACACCACTTCTGATACTGAAGTACTTCTAAAAGCGATAGACCATTTTGGGTCTGAAATCATTCCAAGGCTTGAAGGAATGTTTGCATTTGTCTTTTACGATAAGTCCAAAAATAATCTAATTATGGCAAGAGATTACCTTGGTAAAAAACCATTGTACTACGCAATTCGACAATCAAATCTGCATTTCAGTTCCCAACTTAAGCTAGTCAAAAAATTATCTAAATTGGACTCGATTAACCAAGCTGCAGTTTCAGAATATCTGAGTTTGGGATATATTATAGACCCATATACTATTTATGAGAACATATTCTCAGTTCAGCCGGGAGAAATAATTACTTTTAATCTTAGTGACGTATCCAATTTTCGCAAAAAACAATTCATCCCACAATTAATTTCACAACCTAATATTGAATCTATTCAAAAAAATATTCAAGATTCTATCATTAAAAGAGTTCAAGGACATGATCGATTTGCAATTTCGTATTCGGGTGGCATTGATTCTACGATTATAGCTTTAGAGTGTGCAAAATTAGGACTGAATGTTGATTTATATAGCATGCATTGGTCAGAATCAAATAAACAAAAATATAACGAAGACTTTGGGCATGCATCAAAAGTTTCCAAGGAGCTAGGATTCAAACTAAATCCAGTAGATATGATTAGTGTTAGAAAAATTCCAGAAATTCTAAATAATTTTAATTTAGCAATGGAAGAACCAAATTCTAACCCAACTGGACTTTCAATGACGCACCTATATTCAGTAATCGCAGGTCAGGATCATAGAATTGTGTTGACCGGCGATGGTGCTGATGAAATTTTTGGTGGATATAAAAGGTATGAACTTGCTCTAAAAACTGACTTTTTCCCTTCATTAAACATGAATTACTTAAAATCTTTGATTGAAGAGAAGGCCCCTGGAATGAGATTCATGGCTAAAATACTTTTGGCTTTTTCCCATCATAACTCGGATCAATATTGGCTTTTTTGGCATATTCTTGCAGGGAAGAATTCCATAAGAAAAATTGCACCAGACTTGCCTTTATTAACTCCAAAAATTAAGGGGTTAGAATTATGTAAACATTTCACCCTGACAAGCACCTCCGGTATGCTTTTTCGAGACTTAAAAACTTGGCTCACAATGGAATCTAATAGAAAATTAGACAGAATATCAATGTGGAATTCTATTGAAGCTAGATCTCCATTTCAGTCTGAAAGTGTGATTGGAAGTGGTTATAAGAAAATGGAACAAAATGAATTCAGATTGATAAGAAAAGAACTACTTTTACAAGCCTACCCTCAGTTAAATTCTATTTCAGTCCGTAGGCAAAAATCAGGCTTTATTAGTCCCTTAGGTTTCTGGTTGAGAAATAACCAGCAATTAATTGAAAATATGCTAAGTTCTTTACCAAATTACATGCAAATAAATAAATCTAAACTCAATTTGCTATCAAAATCTCCTTCGCAAAAAGATTTTTCAAATATAAAAATTCTTTGGAGTTTAATAGTTTTAAATAGTTGGTTCGAATTAAACAATTAATTTTGTTAATTACATAAAGAAGCAATCTATTACATGCCAATTTTCTGTTAGTAAGATTTCAATTTCCAAATTTAGAAATTGATTTAGAATCAGAATTCAATTTGAATCTCTAAGTGATTTAAAATTTATTAAGAGCATTTTCAATGTAAGGCATAATATATTCACTTCCTTCCAAAGATAAATGATCCTTGTCATGGAACAACCACTCACCATTAATACGATTTATGCAGTCAGATTGTTTCCTACAGAACAGAGGCATTACATTTATGTAATCGATTCTTCCAGAGGCAAGTTTATTAATCCAATAAGTATTGTCTATATTTGGTAGTTTACTAAAACTTCCCGGCTTTTCAAACAGTTTCGAAACTAAACTTGAGTTTGATAAATAAACAGGTGTTTGACCAATAAAGAATAAGCGTTTAGTTTTGCTTGATAACTGATTTAGACTCTTGAAAATCAATTGATTTGTATTTTCTAATTCAACTAAGGAATCTAAATTAGTGTCATCAATTGCAACTTCTTGACTATAAAATATAACGTCAAACTTTAATTCTCTTGCTAAATCATAAATCTGTTTGTTGTGATCCATACATTTTTCATCCACATTAGGCAAATCAATTTCTTTATTTGAGAATTCTAGGTAAAATCTACATCGAGAACGAGTCTGTACATAAACATTAAAACCTCTGGCATTTCCGAGTTCTTTAATTGACTTAGACATAGAAGCAGCATGAGAATCACCAATTAAAAGCATTTTTTTGCCCTGATTATCCTTGGCTGGATATGTGCAAAAATAATTCTTTCTATTTTGGTAATTTAAAGAGTTACAGTTTGGATCAAAGTTCCATGGAGCCACATGACTTGGTATTGGAAACTTTGGATCGCGAATTAAGTCATTTCTACCCATAAAAAATAAATTTATGAGAATAAAGAATGAAAAACAGTATAACCAAAGAATTTTTTTTAAATTTCCAAAATAAAATGTTTTGTTCTTTACAGAAAATCTTTTTTCAATTAAATTATAGCTAATGCTTCCGAAAATGAAAGATAAAAATATAGTTAAACAATTTACAAATAGACTTTTAACAACATAATTATCCTGAACTATTGTATAATCTTGAGACATAATTATTGACTCTCTAAGAAAATATAGTATTGGAAGGTGATAAAGATAAATAGAATAGGATCTATCGCCAATATCCCCGAGAATTTTAAAAATATTTTTGGGAAAAATATTTAAAATTCGTATTTTTATGATAAAGGCCGCGAGTATACAGATTATTATATTATCTATTTCTTTACTGATTCCATAGCTTGTAAATAAAATTAAAATTAGGAGTCCAAGAATTAATTTTTGAAATATTTTTCTTCTGAACATTGTTAGATTGATTGCTTGTATAATTCCTCCAAGTGAAAACTGCCAAATTCTGTCAAATGTTGAATAAAAAGAGAATTCATCAATATAATTTATTTGGAAAAAGTCTTGCAAAAATTTGAACCAATTTTGGGAAAGACTCAATATGGAAAATATCCAAATAACAAACCAAAATCTTTTTAAATTAATTTTCCAAAAAATTAGAGTAAGAATTAGTGGTAATATAAAATATATTTGAATTTCCACTGAAAGTGACCAAGTATGAGTCAGGGGATAAAGTGTTTGAGAAAAATAGTCTGTATTAAAATAGTAAAGAATGAAATTTGAAAGTCCAATGAAACTAGAAATTGCTATAATTGAAAATCTTTTCAAATTTGAAGACTCATCCAAAAGCGCTGACAAGATACCGGAAAAAATGATTAAAACTATTAGTGCCGGTGCAAGCCTGTAGAATCTTCTTTGATAGAATGCTCTTAATTCTATCGAATAAATATTCTTGGATTTAAGAATTTGTTGAATTTGAGGAAATATAACGAAACCAGAAATCACAAAAAAAATATCTACACCTAAATACCCATTTGGAAAATATTCTTTAAATGTGTGAAACATTAACACGCTAATTACCGCGATACCCCTAAATACTTGTATGTCCATTCGATAATTTATAGTTTTAGTTTTCATTAGTCCTAAATCTATCAAAAATTCATATTATTTTTTAAAATTGTATATTTGACAGGTTTTTGGGTTCCCCAAAACTGGAATTTTCTTGGAAGATTTGCTAGGGTGTTCATATGAACCAAGATAAATTCTCTATAAATTTTGTTGAAATTCTGAAACGTGGTGAATTTAGAAATGAGCCATCTCCACACTGGGTATCTGAAAACGCTTTACCTTTATCATTTCTTCAAAAACTCGAATATAATTTTCCAAATTCGAGAGCCTTATATGAAATACAAAAAGAAGATACAAAGTCACAACAGAACTTTACTCAAAATACTGCATATCGCCTCCAGTTCCAAGATCTTGAGTCTCAAAATGAGATGCTACAAATTTTTGCAAAACAATGGGTACTGCAAAAAGATGAGATTTTAGATTATATTTGTGGTTTTTTAGCTGAAAATCAAAAGAGTCAAATTGCTAAGTTTAAAGCTCAAAGTTTTAGTCGCGGTGATTATAGAGCCACCTCTCCAGTCACTATTGAAGGGACTACTCAACTAGGACCACACTTAGATAGTTCATTTGAAATATTTGCAGGTTTAATATATCTAAGAATGCACGGTGACTACTCTAGTGGAGGGGATCTTCAAATGTATAAATTAAAGTCTGATGCACCTGATAAATATATGAGTAAAAAAAGAAGGGTCCCACTAAAGTACTTAAATAAGGTAAGTAATTACCCTTATCTAAATAACTTTGGAGTTTTTTTTATTTCCCACCCTAAAGCAATTCACGGAATAAGTCCTAGATCAATTACCCAATATGATAGGCGTTTAATAAATCTTACTATCGAATTACCAGTAAATGGAACTTTGAAAATGTTTGATGAAACACATTATATTGATGAAAATTTATCAGCAAATCAATATTCCAATATATTTAGTAGAATAATGGGAAAGTATTTTACTAAAAATAGATCTATGGGCAAATACAGTTGGATTAAATTTGATGAATTATAATTTATATCGCACTCAGAAAATTAAAAACGCTCGCTAATAAAACTATATCTTTCTTATAAAAAATTTGTTGTTTAAATTTTCTACCTTTGATAAATCAAATCTTTTTTGAGTAAGTACCTCATTAATTGCCTTGGTGGCACCTGGCCATTTTAAATTTTTGTATTCATCAAAAATAATTATGCCCCCGATTGACACTTGATCCCAAAACATCTCTAAGGCATACTTGTATCCCTCATACAAATCTAAATCAAGGTGGAGTAATGATATTTTTTCATTAGGTATGGGATTTTTAGCATCCGGTTCAAAAATTACTTTGATCAGATCAAAACGGTCTTCTTTATCAAAAATTTTTAACGACTTGACAAATTTCCTAGCATCTTCACAACTCCTGGTATTCCATTCACCTTGCTTGGGATCTCTTTGGCTTAAATCGTTTTCAGTAATTTTTGGAAAACCACTAAAAGAGTCTATTCCATAAATCTTTCGGTTATATTTATTAGCTAAGTGTCCCAAAATTGAAAAACTTTTGCCATATCCAAACCCACACTCTACGTACACACCATTGACTTTAGAATCCAACTCTATAATCTTCGTTAATTCTATAAACAAATCGTAATTTGAGAATAAATTTTTGCTCAACTTGCTTCTATATAATAATTCTCGATAGTGCTCTATGGTTATTAATTTTAATGAATATGAAGTGCAAATTCTTTTTATAAAGTTTTTCAAAAATTTTTTCATTCGTAACAATTAATTATTATCAATGTCTATTTTGATTGGCTACTAAAAGAATTTTGTAATATTTTTTTTGCAAGGCCTGAGTAAGTGTCAAAATGATTTTTCTCTGATTTTCGAAGTGCTGCAGGTTCAGACCATTTTTTTGACGGGAAAAAAGCTGTGCTCATTATTCGTTCACTTCCAACCGCAAAACCACCACGGTGCAACCCTGCTGTGTCACAAAAAATTATAGTGCCGGACTTGCCTTTAGCACAAACAATTGTTTCCAAATCAATTGCCTGCTTCACAGTTGCTTCGGCTGGATAACTTCCCTGTGGTAAATATTGAGGAGCAATAGTTCTTATACTTGATTTACTGGAAGGCTGACTTCCTTTGATATAAAAAAAGGGACCGTTATTTTCATTTACTTCGTTTAGGTAAATAAACACTTTGATCATCTTCTGCTCCTCAGGGTCTCTATGCCAATTTTGAGAGTCTTGTGGACCCGATCCCGCCATTACTAAAGTCTTTTCAATTCTTAAATAATTCAATTGTGGGACGTAACCTAAGTAATCACAAACAATTGTTAAAATAGGATCACTTAAGTAAAAATCAATAAAAGGATTATTTGTATCTAAATCCAATATAGAGTTTTCATTGCCATGATATGACATTAGAAATTTCTTATTTCTTTTAAGAACTAAGTTTATCTCGTTTTGATTAAGCCAATTCTTCATCCGATATAAATAGTCAGTTTCGGGAAAAATATCATCAATTGCTAAAAAAGCAATTCCATAGAGTTTAAGGTCAGATAAAACTTTTCTTCTAATTTTATCATCTGTTTTGCTTGCATAATTTTTAACAAAAATTAAATATGCCAAAGTATCCTTCAAATTCGTGATCCATCGATAAATAAATCTTTGGTTTCGGATTGAATAAAAATAGTGCACAATTATTTTTTTGATAAATTTTCCAGTTTTTATCACTTGCATATTTTATTCTCTTACAACTATGAAGCAGGTACTTAAATATCTCACTTAGATAGTATAACATCTTTTTGATCAATTTTATAGAGCATTACAAGAAACGAGTAGTCTGCACTTTAAGACTTTTTAAGTCCTGAATAGATGATAAATGTACCTAAATCTACAAAACCTTACTACACAAAATTATGGGAATTTTTAATTATTCTTGATTTTAGCGACGAATGGGATTTAGACAGAGGTTTTAGAAATTATTTTATGTTCTGATTCATCTATTTTCCCTTATTCCAGGAGTTGATTTTTATGGGGTCGAGAGTTATCAAATAAAATGTTAAGCAATTAGAATACCTGAAAAAATGATTTGCCCTTTTCGGGTTTAAAATCCAATTTAGTTTCTTGGCGAGTGCGCCCGTAGGGATTTGAACCCCAAACCTTCTGATCCGTAGTCAGATGCTCTATCCGTTGAGCTACGAGCGCAATTAACTAAAGCTTTTAAAGTCTATCGATTAATTAGGCCGTACCCAAATCAATTAACCTCTCCCAGTTTGCTTCTTTTATACGTGGTTTTCCGGCCAGCTCTCCAGCGATCACCTCTGAAGCATTAATTTTTCCCCAACCGACTTGATCAATAACTCTGTGTCTTGAATTCAATAAACTATCAATTCCATTGACGTTTTTTGGCCTTTTAAGATTTCTAATAATCAAATCTACTACATCGGCTGAATCGCTTTTGTTTGTACCAATAATTCCAATTGAACCTCGCTTAGCCCACCCCGTTACATAAATATTTTGTTCGATATGCCCTGCAATATTAGCAAGCTTCCCGTTGTCAATTTTAATACCTGAAATCTCACCTGGAATATAGCCAATTGCTGTAATGACTAACCCAGTTTTAATTGAAAAAGTTCTACCTGTTGATTCAACTTTACCATCTATAACTTCATTGATTGTAAATACTATTTCCTCCACCTTTCCCGTTCCTTTTATTTCAATCGGGGTTAATAAAAAATTAATTTCTAATTTTCTTCTAGCACCCTTTTTACGGGATTCTGTAATTATTCGCATTATCTCTAAATTATTTTTTAACTCTCGCTCTACCTCACCCATTTGTTCCAATCGTAGGTTGGCTGCATTTAGTTGATCAATATCGATACAAACTTCAGTATGGTCCAATTTAGCAAGATCTCGAAGTTCCGTAGCAGTGAAGGCAGCATGTTCTGGTCCTCGTCGCCCACATATTATTACTTTTTTTATCTTACTTAATTTTAAAACTGCCAGCGCATTTTCGGCAATATCTGTTGCCTCTAACTCTGATGGATCTATTGCAAGTAGCCTACCGACATCCATTGCAACATTTCCTGCCCCTATTACCACTGCAGTATCAGTATTTAAATCTACACTGATATCAGTAAAATCTGGATGGGCGTTATACCAAGGAACAAACTGAGCTGCAGATAGGCAGTTTGATAAATCCTCGCCTACTATTCCAAGCTTCCTACCAGCGGCACAGCCGGTTGCAAGAACTACTACATCATAGTTTTCACGCAAATCCTTTATTGAGACATCTTTGCCGACCTCAACGTTTGCAAATAATCTAAAGTCTTTTTCACTTGCGATCTTTTCGAAAACTTTGGCCACGGTCTTAATTTTTGAGTGATCTGGTGCTACGCCACTTCGTACTAACCCCCACGGAGTAGGCAACCTTTCAATCATATCTATTGAAAATGAGATGGCTTCATTTTGCGCCTTCTGTAATTGCTGCACTGTAAAATATCCTGCAGGGCCTGCACCCACAACTGCAACTGCGTACTTGTACAATTTTACCTCTATATGACAGAGTAGTTAGGCGAGTGTAGCACAGGATCAAATAAGAATAAATCTCTAATAATTACAATGTTACTCGCGATCGATAAAATCTATGTATACATGTTTTTAATCTAAATAATGATCAGGAATGGTACTATTAATATAACTGATACATATATTTGGGCAGGATTGACTAAAATGAAGCACGGTAATTTATTTTTTTGCTATGTAAGGATTTTATGTGAATAATATTGGAATTGTAATTTTACATCCGCAGTACGTAATTTCGTGGTCTGACACAAACATTATAAGCGAATTAGCCGAAGATTTTTCGATTACTATTTTCGGACCAAAAAAAATTATTGAGTTTAGTAAAAACAAGAACCTTGATAATAAAGCTATAAATTATATTGAATTACCAATACCAAAAATAAGTATAATTGACAGGACATACTTTTTTTTATCGTTAATCATTGCACAAAGAAAAAATCCCTCTTTCAAATTTAGAATTAGGAATTTAATTTTTAGCGAACGTAAACTTGTGCCCAAACCATTTAATTTTAGAATTTTTTTAATTTCACTCTTTCATAATACACGCCATACTACAAGATATCTAACAAATTACTGGTACCAACTACCAGCTTTTATTCCGTTTATAAATATTTTTCTTTGTAGACTTTTCAAATTATTATATCATAAATCTGAAAAACTTTTTCCAGTTGCTTTAGATATTCGCTTCAAATCAATGATATTCTTAGGAGGTGGTAATGAATTAGAAATTTTTAATTTGATTAAATCTTGCAATGATTTAAGAATTAAAACGATACTCTGCCTTGAGAACTGGGACAACCTAACTTCCAAAAGATTTTTAATTGTGCATCCAAGTCATTTGCTTGTTATGGGTGAGGAAAGTGCGAAATTGGCTACTGAAATCCATGATATTCCCATAAATAGAATTTTACCAGCAGGTTTGCCAAGATTTAATCCATTTCGAAGTAGGTTAAAGGAGAAAGTCCTAGAAGATGAATCTGAGTTCACAATTTTGTATTTAGGATGTTATCAACCACATAATGAAATTAAACTCCTAAATGCTTTGATAGACTCGTTAGATTGCTCAATTCTAAAAGGTAAGTATAGGTTAATTTACAAACCTCATCCTGGTCCTCGAAACAGGTATACAGATGACAAGCATTTAAATTCAAAAGTACATAAGGTTTTGTCAAATTTGGAAGTGGATAGAACTAATCCTGTAATTGATGATTCACACATGTCTCTAATTCAAGGTGCACATATAATCATATCCACTCCAACCTCTATGGTGCTTGAGTGTATGATGCTAGGCAAAAAAGTTATTCTTGATGTAACCAATGATGGAGTACATCGCACTTCTGCATTTCACCAATATCATAGTTATGTTCATTTTAGATCATTAGATAAAATTAATAATCTAGTAAAGTGTTATAATTTAATAGAGTTGCAAAGAGAAATTATTACTGAGTACAAATTTCCAACCAAGAATTTAATAAAATATGATCTATCTAAGGTTATAGAAAATGATTCAGAAAGCTATAGTTATCACATAAAATTGCTCAATATATAGATACATAAAATCTAGAGTTGTATAAAAATAGTCTAGAAAATTGAAAATTGTGCATTTTAGAATTTTGTAAATGACTCTATGCGCGTAAACATGTTTGATAGTGAGTTTTTTGAACTTAAATTGAAACTTTCATACAATTAGTTTTAGGGTAAAAGTTTAGGACTTAGGTCCTTAAATCTCTAAATTATATAGATTCTGCTGTTAAGCTAGTCCTTGAAACTTGAATTATGTTGTACACTTGTGTGATCATGAGAGAAATTCAATTAGATAAAATCAAAGTAAATGATGAAACCCGGCCATTTGTAATTGCAGAAGTTGGGCATAACCACCAAGGTAATATTGAGAGTGCGATTAAACTAATTAAAGAAGCGGCTAATGCAGGTGCCACTGCAGTCAAATTTCAAAAAAGAAGTAATAAAAACTTGTTTACTCCAGAGCTCTATAACCAAATTTATAATAGTGAAAATGCTTTTGGAAAAACTTACGGTGAGCATCGGGAAGCCCTGGAATTTAACCTGGATCAGTACAAGATTTGTATCGATGAAGCAAAAAAACATAATATAATTTTTTTTGCAACCGCTTTTGATTTTGAAAGTGCAGATTTCTTGAATGATTTAAACATGCCACTTTATAAAGTCGCAAGTGGTGATCTCCAAAATTTACCTTTACTAAAATATATTGCAACCTTTAACAAACCTATGATTATAAGCACTGGAGGATCAAACCTTGAGATGATTAGAAACGCCGTAGATGCTATACAGATTTACCATAATCAAATTGCAATATTGCAGTGCACTGCGAGTTACCCAGCAAAGTATGAGCAACTAAATCTCCGAGTTATATCAAAGTTACGCAACATCTTTCCTGATAATGTAATTGGCTACTCGGGCCATGATAACGGTATAGCAATGGCTGTAGCAGCATTTACTCTAGGAGCTAGGGTAATTGAAAAACACTTTACTCTGAACCGAACCTTAAAAGGCACTGATCATGCGTTTTCGCTTGAGCCACAAGGTTTAAGTAAAATAGTTAGAGATCTTGATAGAGCATCTAAAGCACTCGGCGATGGTCACAAAATTGTCTATGATGAAGAAAAGCAACCAATAATGAAAATGGGTAAAATGATAGTTGCGAGTCAAGACTTAAAAGTTGGGCACAAAATAACTATTGAAGACTTGGAATTCAGGTCTCCTGCTATGGGACTTCCACCCTCGTACTCAACTCAACTAGTTGGTAAGGTAATTAACACACCAATTGCCAAGTACTCTCCGATCGTGTTTGATTATTTGGACGAAAAATAGTTTCGTCTTATTTTTTGAGTTTTAAAGATAGGATCTGGACTAAAATTATTAAAACAATATATGATTACCTAATACTTGTCTTAAGGAGCGATTATGGATAAATTTTATAACCTGGAGGAAGTTTTTCCTAAACCATATTCTGTTGGTGAAAGGCCTTGGGGTACTGAAGACCTACTTGGAATAGTTTCTAAACAATTTTCGCTCAAGAGATTAAAGGTTAAGGCAGGGCACAAAGGGGGACTGCAATACCATAGGCTTAAAGATGAAATAGCTATTTTAGTTTCGGGTAAAATGATTATACGTTTTGACCTGGGTGATAAAAATCTACGAGAGAAAATAATCGAATCGGGAGATGTTGTCCATTTCCCACCCGGCTTAGTCCACCAAGAGGAAGCCATTTTAGACTGTGAGATAATCGAAGCGTCTACACCTTATTTTAATGACCGTGTTAGAGTGGAAGAGGTTTACGGCTTAGGCGCGCCAGTGGGTTTACCAACCACAGATGAATTTGATATTGAAATCAGATGAAGAATCTAAAAAGGGCAAATTCTCATTAAAGATTGAGGTCTAAATTAAGATTCAGGTAATGGGTTTGGGTGGAATAGGCTTATACCTAAGTTCTGAATTCATTCAATCTGGATACCAAGTGCACGGGCTAGATCGAAGAAATAACACTAAACAAATTAAAAAACGATTTAACCTTACATTAAACGGTAAAACAAACTTATATTTAATGCTTGTTGATAACTCAATAAGAGATGAGACAGAAGTAATTGTAGTTACGACAAAATCTTATAATTTAAGTGGTAGTGAAATAAAATGGTTAATTGATTGTAAAAAAGAAATTCTCTTTTTGCAGAATGGTTTACAGTTAAAGCAAAAATTTCAGACATCCTCAGATTTTTTCTCATTTGGTACGATATCTGGCATTCAATCAGTAGTGAATAAAAATAGGGTTTTTGTAGAAAGTAAGAATCTTACTTTAAGTGCGGAGCTAAACAATAAATGTTCTAGTCTTTTAAAAATCAAAACTCGTGATAATTTTTTCAACTATAGTATTGACTTCAAGCAAGGTACGAATTTAGCTTTGTATGAAAAATACGTAAGGTGGATAGTTATCACTTCACTCAATATTCTCTATAACGATGATATTGGAAATGCACTTAAAAAAGCAGATTTTTTAGAGATAATTTTAGCCGTGAATGAGTTAATTCACTTTGTACAATATGAATTTAAAGTTTCATTGAATTCGGAAAGAGTGATAGAATCTATAAGAAATCTGCCAAATAATTTAGTGACTTCCGCTTTTCTAGATGTAAAAAAGGGAAGTTTATCCGAAATTTACTTTGAGCTTGATTATGTAAATAGCGTATTAGCAAGTCAACAAAAAAGAAGTAGTATAATTCAAAAATGGACAGAAAAAATCTTATATGAGTAAACGGATAACTGCGCTAATCCCGGCTCGTAGCGGCTCGCTGAGAGTACCAAATAAGAACATAAGATTACTTAATGGACATCCAATTATTGCATATACGATTAAGACCGCTGTTGAGAGTGAAAAATTCGAATCAATAATCGTAGCTTCTGACAGTCAAGTAATATGTGAGATAGGTAAATATTATGGGGCGCACGTGATAGTAAAAAGAGACGAGCTTGATTCTTCACATTTAAGCCGAGACATAGATTGGCTAACAAATCTGTATAACAGCGGTTATTTAACTGCAAGTAATTTTGCAATATTAAGACCAACGAGCCCACTCAGATCAATTAAGCTTATGGCTGCTTGTATTGAAGCATTTAGTGTGTCTGGATCCGATAGTTTGAGGACAATTACTAAAGTAAAAGAACACCCAGGGAAAATGTGGATTTTGAATCAGAACTCTAGAATTACCCCATATCTAGATCAAACAAATTTCGAATACACAACACATTCTATGCAATACCAATCCCTTCAGGAGCTATATATACAAACTAGTGTATTTGAAATAGCCAAAACTAGCGTAATCCCAGAAACAAGATCTAGAGAAGGTAATACAATTATAGGCTATATAACGGACGGAATTGATTCACATAGTATTGACTCGGAGTCAGACTACAATTATTTAAAATACCTGATAAAGATCCATCCAAACCTGCTTCCATCTTTAAAAATTGATCCCATAGAACTAACAAAATAATGCCGATAAAAATTTCTACTTGCCAGTATTATGTTATTCCTGCAGGTTGGAGAAATTGGTTGTTCCTGAAAATAACCTCAACCGACGACTATTCTGGCTATTCTGAATTTACTGAAAGTAATGGCTCTGAGAAAACTTTGATTTCAGCAGTAGAGGAGATTGGTAAGTTATTGACTGGGAGAAGTTTTGAATCCGTAAATGAGGTAGTTTGGGCGTTAAGAAAAAAATATCGACAATCATTACCTGGCACACTATTTAAAGCAATAAGTGCATTTGAAAATGCCTTATGGGATTTACAATCAAAATCACTAAATGTTCCTATTTCTAATTTCTTCCCAGGATTTAAATCACGTAAAGAATTAAATTCCTATAAATGTTATTGGTCTCATTGCCCAACTACGAGAATTAGAGCAAGTGAACATGTCGGAAAAACAAAAATTAAGAATTATGATGATCTAAGTAACTTAGGCTTGGAAATCTCAAAATATGGATTCACTGCGTTTAAAACCAATCTAGTTCAAATTTCTCCTAACCCCAAAGTATTAATGCCAGGGTTTAACAAAGAGTTCCAACTATCTGAGGACAAAATCTCTAATGAGTACCCTTTAGAGTTACATAAGATTTTGAATGCAATTACCCAAAAAAATGAAATTCAGACAATTATTGACTTCAATTTTAATGTTAATTATGATGATTTTAGAAATATACAAAGTGAATTGAAAGGATTGAATATACGATGGCTAGAAATTGACTTTGATGATATAGAAACCTATGAGAAAATCTTAGATATTAAAGAGTATCCTGTATGTACTGGAGAAAATATTCTTGGTATCTTTAATTATGAATCGATCCTAAATGATCAAAGGGTAGATATTATTTCAATTGATGTACTTTGGAACGGTTTAGAAGAATCTTTAAAAATCGCAGACCGAGCAATTAAATTAGGAAAAAAGATAGCTGTACATAATTATTACAGCAGTTTAGCCACCTCGATTGCACTGGTTTTCATTTCTATGTTACCAGAAGAATCTATCGAATTACTAGAAAATGATTTTGATGATGTAAGTTGGAAAGACGATATTTCAACCCATCCTCCACTGATTAAAAATGGATCGGTAACTTATGAAGTTACAATTGGATGGGGTAATGAGTTCAGAGAAAACAAATTCGCTATCAAATAAACTTGGGTACGAATTTAAAGATTAAATTTTGGCGATTAAACGTTTTCTTTAAGTATTATAAAATTGAGTTTGTAGAATTTAAGATATTCTTGGTTTTTAAATAGACTTAAGCCTGTAGATAAATTAGTGTATTAAATTTGTGACTATTTCAGCTAAATTTCAATTTATCATTCAGATTAAGCAAGAATTCCTTATATTCCTGTACATTTTACAACAGCAAGTTTACGTTTTAAACTACAGGACTTTCAAGAATTGACTCTAAGATTTCTCATAAAATGTACCCAGTAAAATTTTAAATTAATACAGAAGGAATCACTCGAATTTTGGTTTGCATAAGTTTTATAATTCACTTCAAGTTTTTAGCGCAGCATATTACCTAATGACTAAATTCCATGATTTTCTTGTCGTAATTAAGAGAGTCAACTGACCATAATGTGGCTAATTTTAAACCCGTCCATGACACATGCGTAATGGTCTGTTAGACCAGCGGAGACGAGAGGATTTGAACCTCCGAAACCCTTTAGGGGTTAACCTCATTAGCAGTGAGGCGCACTAGACCGGGCTATGCGACGTCTCCAACAAGAAGTAAGGTTACCGCCCATCTTATC
>Ga0172372_10005143_pt1 | contig 18315 bp, 12 predicted proteins | sample LakKiv5m_2_FD_114544 | JGI IMG/M metagenome (GOLD analysis project Ga0172372, IMG submission 114544) | Freshwater microbial communities from Kabuno Bay, South-Kivu, Congo - kab_092012_9.5m | ecosystem: Environmental > Aquatic > Freshwater > Lake | place: Democratic Republic of the Congo...
GCTTGTGCTCCCGTAGGAATATTAATTCCTAATTCAGTAGTTCCTTCCATGTAACGGGCCGCTGCTCTGCCTCTTTCAACAGCGTTTCCAGCTAAACGAGGATCATTTAAAGTTTTTAATGCTTGTTGAATTTTATCCATCGAACCCATGCTTTTTTCTGGATTCATGAACGCTTCAACTCCGCCGCCATAATTTTTCTTTAAAGTTTCTCCTCTTTCTTTTTCTTTTTCTTGTACTTGTTTATAAATTTGCAACATTGCAGTGGCTTTTGCTCCAGCAGAAGCCATTGCGCTAGCGACATCTTTAAACGTAGCTTGAATAGCTTTTACTTTTTCCATTTGCTGGACATTTTTAATCAATTGACCAGCAGCATCTTTAGCAGCTTTATAAGTCTCAAGTAATTTTTTCTCTTCTTCGTTCAAAGCTTTTACTCCGGGAACACCGGCTTCTGCCTGCATATTTCTTTTACTCAATTCTGCAAATTGTTTTTGATCGAACTGCAATCCGCCAGTTTCTTTACCTGCATTTTGTAAACTCTTAAAAACTTCTTCAGTAAATTTATTTACATTTTCTTTTGTTTTACCGCCTCCTGTTCTTTCTAATATTTTTTTAATATTTCCAAGACCACCTGCTTGTTCAGAAATGACATTAGCAGCTTCTTTTCTTTGTTCGCCAAAGTTAAATTTCTTTAATTCCTCTTCAGTTCCTAAAAATGGAAGACCATATTTTACTTTTTCTCCAGTAGCTTCACCAAAAGCTCCAGTTCTAGATCTAGACATTTCATTATATGTTGCTAAAGCTTTGCCACTTTCTGTCTTATATTTCTTTAGTTCTTGTTCTAAATTTTTCTGCTCTTGACCTTCTTTTCTTGTTCCTCCAATTCCTCCTTGACCATAGCCAAAATAATCAAATGCTTGTTGACCAACTTGACCGACAGTGTAAGCGGCTAAAAGAGGACCAGCAGCAGCACCAGCTATTCCACCAATAGCACCGAGACCTGCACCTGCTCGTCCAGCTAAAGCTCCAACTCCTTTTCCAATTGTACTACCAGCAATTTTTTTCCCTATTCCTCCTAGACCTTTTCCAACTGAAGATCCTCCAAATTTTCCTGCTATTCTTCCACCTAGTCCTTTAAATAAAGGTGATCCACCAAATCCAGATGTTAATTCTTTTATAGAGTAAAAAGTACTTAATAGACTTCCCGCTTGTTGAGCAACTCCTTGAGATTCTTCTGGAAGAAACTGAGATCCAGTAGAAATTAATTGATTAAGTAAAAATGCTTTCATTAAACCACCGCCCATTCCTCCAGCTCCAGATGGAGAATCACTGGGTGAAGGCGGTCCACCGGAGGGAGGATTAGGAACAGCAGAAGGCTTAGGAGGACCACCGGGCGGAGGTGGTCCACCGGGCGGAGGCGGTGACGGCATGACCCGTGCGATCCGGGACCTGCTCGGTCCACCGGGCGGACGCGGTCCACCGGATGGAGGCTTAGGAGAAGTAAGAGGAGCAGGGGCAGTAGGGGCAGCAACAGGAGGAGTAGGCTGAACTCCTCTTCCGTAATAATTAGCTAATCTCATTCCTGCTTGAGTTCTAGCTGTTTGTTGCGCATTCGCTTGTTTTCTAATATCCGCCGCTTCTTGTCTCATCTTTCTTTCTTGCAACTTTCTTTGCGCTCTTTCCATTCCTGCGCTAGAAACTGTAGGTCCACTTGGCAATAATCTAGATCTTTGAGATGTTTCTAAATTTTCAATTAATTTAGCCTTTCTGGTAATGCTCATTCGTTTTGGCTTCTCTAAAGAAGCCTTATATTCAGCTCTTAGAGTTTTACGTCTTGCTTCCGCTTCTCTAGCTTTAGCGCCCGCAGCTTCTTGCTGACGCCTCATTTCATTTCTAGCCTCATTTTCTTGAGCCAAAGCAACTAATTCAGGATCAAATGAAAAAGCAAAATTAGGCACAAATCCAGAACTCATTCCTTTTGTTTTAGGATTGATTCCAGCTTTTCGCGCAAATCCCATGCCCTGATTTAAACCGCCGGGTTCTTGAACTGTATTATAAACTCCAAGTCCTTGAGGATTGAATGAAGTTTTTAAAGAATTACTTTGTCCAACTTTGACTTGAGAAGCTGAAAATCCAGCGGCCATTTCTCTATTAATAGCTTCTTGAACGGCATTAAAATTAGGAATAAAACCTCTATTAAAAAATCTTTGAGTTAATCCGTAATCGACTTTGTTCTTTTTAATTATTTTTCTTAACTCTTTTAAATTCAATGCTGATCCACCGGGAATACTCCATTTCTGTTGCGGATCAGGAACCTCAGTTTCAGACCAGCCAGAAATTGCTGCTTTAATTTTAGCGTCTAGAAGTGCATCTGTCCGAGCGATATGTTTATCAGGACCAACGTTTTCTGGTAGACTTGGAAATTGGTTTCTCAATACATATTCGTTATACCGACTAAGAGAACCTTCACCTGATGTTAACTGTTTTCGTGCCTGAGATACCAGTGAAAGTAAAGCATCTTTTTTATAAGTTTTAAAAGCTGGTAGAGTTTTTTTAATATAAAAGTCTTTTTCTTTTTGAGAACTTAATCTGCTGAGAGCAGCTTTATTAGCTTCAACCTCATCGCCTATAGTTTTTAAACTATTTCCTACCAATGACATAGGTTCTGATGGTCCAATTCTTGAACTAAAATCAAAAAAATGTCCAAGTTCATGTAAAAGTACAGGAGCGTTGATACCTTTTGGGATTGCCGCTGTAGGAGCTAATGGACCAATAGGTATATTTATACCTTCTCTGTATATTTCTTCATCAAATTCATCCATAGAAGAAGGCAAACCTAAAAAAGCAGCATAACCACCTTGTGGAGGTTTTCCTCTATTTATTTGCAATCCTTTTCCTCTTGCTTCTTTCAAAATCTTTTTCATTGTAGATAATGAAATAGATCCACCTTCTGGGGCAAAATTAGGAATGAAGCCAGAAGAAAGAGGAATAATTAAATTTCCGGGCAAACCTTTTTCTTCATTAAGATATTTTTTATCTCCGCCTCCAAGAGGAGAACGTATTCCAGAATATCCTTGAGCTTTTAATTTTTTACTTAAAGCTTTGCCTGCTTCAGTAATGACAGCTAACTGCTCTGCGCCTTGAGAATTTTTTATTCTTGAAGCAAATTCAGGAACATACTTTTGATATAATCCCATTATATCATTGTAAGATTGAAGATCTAATAATTTACTTTCATCGACGTTTCTAGTTAATAATTTAGAACCATAAGATTTAGCAATAGCAGGATTTTCAGAGAAATTACCACGTCCTAAAACGGCGACTAATTTATGCTGAATTCCTATGGAATTTACTCCTTTATTTACATCTCCGAAAGTAGGATTAACTCCTCTAAAAACACGGAAATTAGGAATGAAACCGCTATATTTAAATTGCTGCCCTAAGCCTCTTTGACCTTCAATTGAATATAATTCAGCGGAAATATTAGGATTTTTTAAACCTTGAATAGCTGAAATATTCGCAGGAGCATCATCGATTAAACGGCTAGGAACTCCAGTTTTAGCGAAAAGTCTACTTAAAAATGTAGCTTTTTTTTCTGCTGAAGTTAAACCTCTTTCAGCTTTTCTTTTGCCCGGAACTTTTACATTTTTAAACATTCCAGCAGAAGTAATAACTTTATTAACTGGAATATTATTATCAATTAAAAATTGAGTAATTGCTTTTTTAGAATTATTTCCTCTAGCAGTAAGAACGTTAATAGGGTTTGGAGAATTTTGTAAACTTCTTCCCAAAGGAGAAAGTTTTGCTTTTTTAACTGATTCAGGAAAAAATAATTCTTTAGGATTTATATCATGAGGATAAACGCTTATCGTTTCATCAAAATCATAAAAAGTTCCTCCAGTAACAGCCGCAAAATTTGGAATGAAACCTCCAGCGCGGTTTTTTAAAACAAGACCTCTTGCTCCTTTAGCGACTTTACCGCCATATCCAATATTTGCAAATTTATCCGCTACATCTTTTCTACGATAAGAAAGTTGACTTTTATCACTTAAAGCTTTCAACTCTATCCACATCATTACTTCTTGTAAATTTTTATCAAAAATAGCGCCTTCTACTCTAGCGAAATTTCTACCAACTAATCCTCCTTGTTTTGTACGAGTTCCGGGTAAACCAATTTCAGTTGCTGTTTTATATCGGTTTCCGTATTTACCGCGTAAAAATGTATTAGCATATTCTTCATATGCGTCGCCAAATCGAGAAGGATCGCCGCCAAAATCAGAAATAGTTTTATTCCAAGGAACAACAATTTCTTTTATGGGTTTATTATTATAAGCAAATTCTTTTTTGAAAGTTTCTAGTTTTTGTTGAGCAGAACTTGCTCTTCTTGTTTGTTCTGATAGTGTCGCGCCCTTATATTGCCATTTTGGATTTCTAGTTTTAATTTCATCGGCAGATACTCCTGCTTCATAAGCAGCATTTAGTGCAGAAGCGCCTAAAGAACCAACTAATTTACCTTTTTTAGCAGCGTATTGAGATAATGAAATAGATCCATCTCCTGCGGCAAAATTAGGAATAAATCCAGAACTAAAATTAGGAATAGTAACATAATCTTCAATATAATTCAATAATAAACGTTTATGAAAACCCGTTTCAGTTAAAGTATCAGTGACTGGATTTTTATATAAACGAGCTAAATTTAATATTACATCTTCTCCTAATTCAGCAGAGGCTTTCGAATTAAGATTATCAGGAGTGATAGTATTTTTACTAGAAATTAAAGATGGAATAGCAGTAGTAGGAAGAAATTTATTTAAATTTATGAATTCACCTTTACCATACTCAGCTTGATTTATTAATTTTTTATAAGAAGCCGCATCTAAAGATCCTACTAGTTTTTTAATTAAATCTTTTCTACTATAAGAAGCAGATTTTATTTTAGCATCTCCGAAAATACTTGCGGGATTTAAAGCGATTTTTGCTTTATTTTGAGGAGAAGCCGTTGTGAGAGAATTAGTAGGAAGAGGAAAATCTAATAAGGCACCACCAGCAGTTGTTCTTTCATTAATTAAATAATAATTAATTAATTTTTCAAACTCTTTACCTCTAGCTCCAGCATCAACTCCTTTAACATTTAAATTTTTAGCAAAATTAGGAACAAACCCAGCGGCAGCGACTTCTGTTCCGGGACCAAAACCATTTGGAGGACGAACAATTGTTGCTTTGTATCCAGAAGAATTAGTAAATGTTTTTACTTTTTCAGCAGAATTAACCCAACTCTTAAATGATCCACCTTTACCATCATGAATAGTAGTAACGTATGGCATTCCAGCTTTATAACCACCTTTATGCTGAGACGCGCCCTTCATTTCTGCCATAGGGCCAGACATAGAAAAATTAGGAATAAAACCAGCGGCTTTTGTTTTCTTTCGTCCGCCAGCAGCTCCAGAAAGTCCACCCGCTCCTCCCATGACGGAAGCGGCAATTTGTCCGCTTAAAATTCTTTGTCTTTCTAATTCTGCATTTGTCGCTTGAACAATTTTTAAATAACCAGCGGCGGCAGATTCTACAGAAACCGCGCCAGAAGCTATTTGATTATAAACAGCAGGATTTTTTTGAAGAATTTGTAAAATTTGAGCTTGAATTTGAGCTTGTTGTTGAGCGGCTTGACCAAGACCCAAAATAGTTTTACCTGCATCATTTACGAAAACAGCTAAACGTTTAAAAATTTGAAAAATAGCGGCAGCGCCAAGCAATAATCCGGGACCAGATAAAAATGAACCTAAACCTTTTAAAAATCCTGTAGCAGCTTTTTCTCCAAAACTTTGAGGTTCTTTTCCTAAAGCGAAAGTTTCTAAAACAGCATTAGCTCCAGAAAGCACTTTCTCTAAAGCTGGCGCAATAGTTAATTCTCCAATAATAGATCCTGCTCTTTTTAAATTATTAGTAACTCTATTAATTTGGCTATCTAAAGTCTGAGTAAGAGAAGCAACTCTTTTTTCTGCTTCATTTGAAGCGCCACTAGAAGCTCTTAATGCCCCTGAATAAGTCGAATATTCTTTTGATAAATCTCCAATAACTGCTTTTAAAATGTTAACTTGATAAACACCGCCAACTAATTCTGCAACTTGACTCTTTTGAGCAGAACTTAAAGTATCATAAGTACTTGCTAATTGAGTTAAAATTTGAATTAATGGTAAAGTTTCACCAGTAACTGATTGAGTTACAATTCCAATTTCTTGTAAGCTTTCAAGAACTTTTGGTCTTTGAATTCTGGTAAAAATTGTTTTGAATGAGTTACCAATAACAGCGCCGCCTCTAGCAGTAGCTTGCTGCGCTGATGTAACCAAAGCGATTAATTGATCGATGCTAACTCCCGCTTCAGAAGCAGAACTACCAACTCGTTTAATAGCTTCAGCAAGATCAGCGGAACTAACAGCGTATCGAGCATCAACCGCAGCTAATTTATTTACAATTTGTGCGGCAGTTAGTCCTGAATCACTGAAAGAATTAATTGCGGCTGTTAAAGCTTCAACTGAATCAGCGGCAGACAATCCTGAAATTTTAGCAAGAGTTAATGCGTCAGAAGTTCTTTTAATTGTTTCTTCTAGACCTAAACCCTGACGAGAGAATTCAAGCGCCGCGCCAGCAGCAGTTTCGAAAGCTTGAGAAGTTTTATTTGCAACATTAAATAATTCATTACCAAATGACTTTATATTACTTTCACTAGCATCAAGAACTGTGTTAATATCAGCCAAAGTTTTTTCAACTTCAATTGTGCTGCTGACCATGCTTTTAAAAGCATCTTGTAAATAATAAATAGAGCCAGCAGACGCGCCGAATGCGATAACGCGGGCATTAGAAGCTTCTAGAGATTTTTCGAATTCTCCTAACTGACCTTTGATTTTTCCCAGCGGTTGAGAAAAGCTTCTTGCATCTAAACCCGTAAGTTTAAAATTTTTCGACAAAGCATCTTGAATTTGTCTTTCAAGAAGACTTGTGTCCGCTCCAAATGTAAGAATGCCATCAGCCATAGTCGTTAACTGATATTACACTTATTTTATCTAAATTTTTCTTTTTTAGAACTATTTTTAGACATCAAAGTGCTATATTGTTGATCATAATAATCAACTAACCTATCTAGACTATTATAATACTCTTGAGGAACAGATTTAAAACCGGGAGAATTGATAAGGTTTTTATAGTAAATATAATTTGAGTACAAAGTAATTTGATTCAAAGTTAACTCGGAAATACTTTTATTAAAAAAGTCAACTGGCGTATTAGAAAGAAATAAAGTATTTAAAACAAGCGGGCAACAAGTTATTTTCTTTAAATTTCGTTCGTTAAAAACCTGTTGAAAGTCGAAGTAGTAATTATAAAATTGTTTAATTTCATTCTGAGATAATTCTTCATATTCTTCATCAGTAAATAATCTTCGCGTCAAACTTTCATCTTTATAAAAGAAATGCTCGATATAATACTGATAAGTTTTAGAATTAATAAAACTATCAATCGTAAGACCCAAAATTTGATCTCGTTCAATAAAAAAAACAGAAAAGTCTTTCATTTCCTGTTCTAAAATCAGTTGCGCTTGTCTTATCTGCGCGGGAATAACTAGTTTTTTCTTAGAAATTTCTAAGTCTTGTATTCTTTTAAATCTTTCCTGATAAGTCTCTTCTTGTTCTTTTGTCCAAGAACCATTTTTATTTAAAATTGCTAATTGCTCTACTTCAGACACCAATCCTTTAGATTTACAAGAATATTCTAAAATCTTATTATGTTCTGTTATATAAGTAGACTCAATAAGAGAATTATGTTTTACGTAAAAATTATTAGCATAATCATAAGAACAACCTAATAAAATATGACGAAATAATAAAAAAGCTTTATCTTGAGAATCTACATTTTGTAAATCAACGATAAAGTCATTCATTATCTGTCATATTCTTTTGAGCGTCGTCGATATCTTTTTGAGAAGCTTTATTTCCAGAATTAAACCAATAACTAATAGCGAAAGCTAACTTGCTCGTTAGATCAAGAAAAAATTGTGAAGAATTTTCTTCGTCTTCAATCGTATCATAAGAATTAGATCTTTCATCGAAATTATTTCCGACGAAGTAAGGCTTGAAATCATCTCCCATTTTTCCTTCATCCCAATAAGTCAACGTAAGAATATACCAAAAAATTTGTTTATTCAAAGCTTTAGATTCGGCGCTTTGATCATAAATAGAACTTCTTTGAACTTCAAAAGTTGTGATTTCGCTTCTCAGTTCATTAATAGAAACTTTTAAATCTGCTATTTTAGTTTTATCCTCTTCTGTTAGTTCAGCTTCTGGTTTAGTTTTTAATTTTTCCAATTCAAGAGTAAATGAATAGTAATCATTAATTGCTTGATTATACTCTTTTCTAGTAGTTTCGCTTAAATCGCCGCCATCATTTTCAAATCTTTTAGCAATAAGATTTTTACTCAATAGTCCCGCTTTTAAATATTCACCAACTTTGGCGGCATAAAAAATGTCGCCATCTTCAATAATTTTACGATTTGGCTTCTTGAGCTTAAAAGAGAAAGGCTTGCTTTCTTTTACAGTTTTTGTAATTGTGATTTCTTCTCCAGCATCGTTTTTAGATTTTTCCGACTTTTGAGTTGGAACCTCTTTGTTTAAAGTAAAACTGTAAATCCATTTATCCTGATTCATAAATCTTCCTTATTATTAATATTAATCACTAAATTATCAAATAAATTTTCAATCTCGCGACTTGTATTGTTTCCAATATCTAATATTTCTTTTCTTTTGTTATTAAATGTTTTATCATCTAATAAAATTAATTCCGCTAAAGTTTCTGAAGTATATTTATCTTTATTATCGAAGATTATCTTTAATTGATGTTGATGTAAATCTTCTAAAGATTTTAAATGTTGCTTATAACCTTTCTTTATAAATCTTTTGATCTGCTCTAAAAGAAAAGCCTTAAACTGATCCGTTGAAATATTATCTACTATTTTTGAATCCAACACCGTATTTATATTATATGTAGAAAATAAAAAACCCCCAAAGTTTCCTTTGGGGGAGAAAAAAAGATTGTTGTTTTATATTATGCGGTAGCTGTGACTGTGCAAGAATCTGCTGTGGATTCCATTGTAACATTATATGTTGCACCAACTTCACCGACCGCTAAACTATGTTCACGACTTACTTGTTTAGCATTAGTTACTGATATTGTATAACCACCAACAATTAAACCATCTATACCGCTAGGCATATCTAAACCTTCGGCAGTAAGAGAAGAAGTTCCGGGAAGAGTAGTAAATGTTGTAGCGTCATTGACTCCTGCTCCGAGAGAAAGAACGCGCTCGACAGGAATTTCCCAAGAGAAACTTGCACTTTGAACTGATGCTCCGAAATTTCCGACATTATTACTAGCAGGATTACCATTACCTCCTTCGGCTATTGTTTGAGTGCTAACAACTCCACTGACTCGATTAGGAGTCAAAACTGTATAAGTAGCAGCTTGAACAGCGCTAATCTTGTCAGGAAGTTCTCCATCGAAATCTTGGCTTGTTGAACCACCAGAAGGAATACCTTCGAAAGTAAGATCACAAGTCGGAAGATCACCAACAGCGGCATTAATGGTAACACTAGAAAGAACGCCACTGTATACTGTTCCGATACCTGCGACAGCAACGTTAATTCCAGTTGGAATGTCAAGCAATGAATTTTGCATTAATTCATTTAATTTACTGGGACTTAAATGATTTCCTGCTCCTGTCGCAGAAGGAAGAATAAAAGAAACTGTCGCCGTTGCAGTTTCAGCTTCTACTTGTACTTTATCGATAATACCTCTTACTCCGAAAGAGTTAACATTCTGTCTTGGAGTATTGAAGCTAACATTAGCATTTTGTACACCAGAAATAACTGCGAAATCGACTTGAGTGGAGCCAAAATCACCAGTAGTAATTTTGACTTGACTTTGTGAATATATTGTTCTTGAAATAGCCATAATTTAATCCTTTTTTATCTTATTACAGTTAATTTGTTTATTTGTGAAATAGAAAAACCTAAGCTCTAGGGTTTCTAAATGTATACACTTCAAAATCAACAATAGCCGAGCAAACTTGCGGATTTGTTAATTTTATTTTAGTATCAGAAAATGATATTTTACTAACAGAAATATCCCAAATTAAAGCTTTATCTGATTGAGTCGATACTTGAGTATCGTAGTTATATGCCGCGCCAGTTATCGCACCAAAAGTACTGAATGGAAGACTTGTTGGATCAATGATACTAAATTCTGTTTTTCTTAGATCTTTTAATATAGAACAACATGCATCTAAAGAATAATTACTATCTGCTAAAACAAGACATCTAAAATTACTAATCATTTTATCTAATCCACCAAAGGCAAAATCTTCGCCAGAAGCACTTTCTAAACGTATGAAAATCGCAGGATAAGTTACAGCTTTTGGAGGCAAGAAAGAAGAAGACGTGGCAACTTGATCAGTCGTTTTGGGTCTTAATTCAAATTTAGTTTCAAATAATAATTCTTCTTCTGTTTGGTTATTTAAATATACATTGAAATCTTTAATGCAGCCAGTTGCTTTAATTGTCGCGCCCGAATAATTTGTTCCTGTAAAAAAGATTTGACCTTCATCGTAATTGACGCCGTAAAAACCGCTTTGACCAAGATTAATTGTCGCGCCGCTATTTATTGATATTCCAGTAAATCCTCCTGTAGGAATTGAAACGTCTGAAACTAACTGTTCAAAAGAAGAATTAAAAGCGTAATAATTAACTCCATTGACTTGAAACTCATCGCTTGATTTATTAAAATTAACAGGCTGAACACTATAAGCTTGACCTTTAGTTAATACTTGATGGTCAACATATAAGAAAAAACTAGATACTAATTTATTTTCAAACTGAGTAATCATCATTGCCTCCTCTTATATTCTTTGAAAAAGTCTTTAACATAGAAAATAAATAATTAGTTTTTTTAAAATTACCGCCGCGAACATCATAGTCAGACTGAACACCTTGCTTCGATCTTCCAGATAGAAATTTTTTATAAATATATTGAGTAAATCCGCTGATTCCTTTTTCGATGCCTTCGACCCAACTTCTGCCATTTTCAAATGGTAACGGAGAAGCGCTTTTTACTTCGGCTAAAGAAGGATATTTTACTGTGACATCGTAACCATTATCAACTTGCTTTATATTTTTAATATCAATTTGATTTAATAAATCTTTTATTGGCTCTGTAGGATTTGCTCCAGCTTGAAACCCTATAAAACTAAATAAATTTCCATAACCGCCCAAAGTACCGCTAGAATTTTTTGCTGCCACGCCAGCTTCGATTTCTTGAGTAACAGGATGACTATTAAAACTATCGATTAACTTTGCTTTTTCTTTTTGAACAGTTTTTGTCGCTTTGGATAAAATAGCATTTTTTACTTTACTAGAAGATAAAGTTTTTTTCTTTATTGATCCCAAATCTAATTTTGCGTAACCCATATTACTTTGTATATTCTAATTCAAAAATATAGAATATTTCTCCAGTTGTTGCGCCCAAATTTTTATTTAAATAATTAGCGCGGCGACCTGAAGAAACAACATTAAATGAATCGTTATCAATGACTATTTTTACTATTTTATTATTAACAATATAGTCTCTTGTTGACTGTTTGACTTTGATTTTTACCAAGCCTGATTGAGCATCTTTACCAGTTAAAGCACTTCTTGTTGTATTAAAATCACCAAAAATAACAAGCGCCGAATGCGTTGCGCTTTGAATAGTATACGCTGGTTTTGCCGTTGGAGCCGCTTGATAACCGGGCATGTAATTTTGCGCGGCGCTATTATTATAATTATGTTTTGGTTCTATATAAATGACAATATCTCTTTTAAAAGTATCAAAATGATCATTAATGACACTTGTAAAAGATGCTCTTTCTGCATTTGTCAATAAATTAGACATAAATTAATATTGAGAGCTTGGATAGTTTCTACCGATATAATAACCAACAGTTGTATCGTCGCCAGCGACTTGAATTGGAGAAGCGCCGTTAGTCTTGTAAGCATGAATCATAGACATGAGTTCTTCAGATTCTGCTTTCTTTAAATTATATAAATTACGCCCGACTTCTGTTTTGCTGACTCTACGAACTCTCATTCCATCACTTTCAACTTCAATAAATGAATCTGTTCCTGACGCGCCAATATTTTCTCGAATTAAAATATCATAATAATGCAAATTATACATTTTTTTCAATACTGCGGCGGCATTTATATTAATTTCCTGAGTTGTATTGTCAGATAAAGTGTTAATGATTTCAAATGTTGTGCCGTCAATAGAGAAATTTTCATTTAGATAATTATTGAGTCGCCCGATATTAGAGCGTACCCAAAAAGCAATCGCCGCCACACTTGTGTTCGATGGCGACGCCAATTCCATATAAATTTCGTTAGCGATATCGACAACTTTCATATATATTCTAATACACTAAATTACAAGCCAAATCGGCCTTTTGTTGAATTATAGTTTTGAAGGACTTGCGCAGCGGATAAAGCAATATTATAAACTCTAGATTCGGATATTCTTCCATTAAATGGATAACTATTTCCGCTATCTCCATATTTTCCTATGTATTGATTAGTTTGACCAGTATTTATAGTTCCAGAAGCAGATACGCTTGCAACTTGAACACCATTAACATATAAAATTTTTGAACTTCCATTATAAGTGCAAACAATATGATTCCATGCATTGGCAGTTATATATGTAGAAGTAGTGATAGTTAAATCTTGATTATTGATCGTTCCTCCTATTGTTCTAAAATAAAAAACATTAGTAGAATTAAAAAACATGCTATATTGAGTATTTACTTGTCCTTTTTCAAATAAAAATCCGTTTTGAGCAAGTGACGTTGGATAACACCAACATTCCATTGTTAAAGTTTGAGTATCAAAAGCGCTTGATGTCGAAGATTGTAACCAACAATTACTTCCGTTATAGCTGAAATATTTAATTGGATCAGAATTATAAGAAGCACCATTAATTGTCCAAGATAATGCAGTTGGACTTACATCATAAATAGTACTTCCCGCTCCACCATAACTATATGGATTACCAGCATCTAAATTTAAAATTAAACCTTGATGAACAATAGAATTTGTAAATCTATTTTTTTGAGCTTCGTAATTTTGAAGGATTTCGTTAGCACTTAAAGCTCTATTATATATTAATACAGATCCATAATTTGCATTCATATATCTTCCTGCGACAGGATCATCTCTGCCTATCGTCAATGTTGTATTTGATGATGCGTATGAAATTGCTGAAGTATGTGCGGTTTGATTAACAAAAACACCATTTCTATAAATTTTAATATTTGCTAAATCATATGTCCCAACTATATTCGTCCATTCATTTAATGATAATGTCGCATTTGGAGATTCTGGATAAGTACTTCCATTGTGAATTCTAAATCTTACATTATCCGACGCTATATCTCCTAAAATTCCATATGCATCATTATAATTTCTTCTTAAATAATTAGCTGTTTGACTTTGATATCCATTTCTTTTTACCCAAATGGATACAGTAACAGTTGCTGGATTTAAAGAAGTTGCATTAGCAACTGCTACATAATCAGTGCTTCCATCTAGTTTTAAAGCTCCTTTATTATAAACATCAAATAATGGCATATCCGCCGTTGTTCCATCGCCTAATAAACCATTATTATTATTGCCGCTTAAATCAATAATACTTCTATCTGTATTTGATATTCCCCATTTTTGACCAAGATATGTGTGAACTTGTTTTAATTCTGTAGCTGATAATTGTTTGTTATAAACTATAATCTCACAAACCTCTCCTATTAATGTTTGATTAGTAACACCATTACCATATGTATTCAATTCGTATCCAGTATATGCAGCGGAGTTTGTGGTTGTCTTTGTAGACATTGATGTTCCGTCATAATAAGGAGTTGCAGTTGTTCCATTATTAACTGCGGAAATAATTCTTAGAGTATTTAATAAAGTCGTTGATGGAGAATTTGCGCTAGTATCAAACCAAACTGAAGGACCACTTCCCCAAAATGTGGCGATATTATTTGCACGTCCTCCTATAAAAACACGATAATCCGAGTTTGCACCACCATTATAAACACGTTGATATGTAGCAGAACTTGTAGTTACTCTACAAACAACGATATGAGTTGCAGTAGAACTAAATGCTCCAGTCAAACATTTAAATGAAGTTGTAGATGTGAAACTTACAGCTTTTCGGCTATTTATAGCAACTGATCTTGATGGGCTTCCACCCATTACTATTGCATGATTATTTTGCTCACTTTTGTCTCTCCATTGACTTACTGTAGTTCCAGAACTATAACTAAAAGTAGTATCATCCGCAGCATCTAACCATAAAGCTAGTCCGTCCTTCACGGGTAAATCTGTCGGATATGATTTATTTTGTGATGCATCTAAACACATCACTAAACCATCAGTTACTATTTTGGGGCTGTATTGTAGCATTTTATTCCTTTATAATTATAATCCAAATCTTGTTTTAGTTGCTTGGTAATTTTGAGATATTTCTGCTTGAGTTAAAGCTCTATTATAAACTCTAATTGATCCATATTGAATATTAGGCCAATTTGCGCCAGAATATGCGATTAAAAAAGCGTTAGAAGCGTGATAGCTTAAAGTGCCATTTGGGAGCGCTGCTGTAGTAGAAGCAGTTCCATTAAAATAACTTCTTATTGCATCTCCCGGCGCAAAAGTAAAAACAACATGTTTAAAAACAGAAGTGGAAATAGTTTCACTTGTGTTGCATCTGTATTCAACTCCGCCGACAAAGTGCAAAGCTCGAATTAATTGTCCTCCTGTTTCTAAAAATATAAGTGGTCCTAAAGAAGTATAAGGATAAATTCCATACAAATGATTCCAGCCTGCCGTTGTTGTTACGGCGCGAATAACCATTTCTACAGTTAATTCATTAGTTGGTTTTAAAGAACTTGAATTTGTGATTGATACATAATCGTCTATACCATCAAGCGTTATTAATCCTTTATTAGAAACATTAGAAGTTGGACCACTTGTTAATGTTCCATTATTTCCATTTCCACTAATATCATACCAAGTAGCAATATTAGATGAAGAACTATAACCACTAGATCCAGTATCAGAATTAGTGAATTCAACTTTTGGATTTCTATAATAAATAGTACCACTGTCTGCTAATCTACTAGAACCACCACAAGCCCCCGGATACAAATACATATTCAAATTTCCAGAACTACTAATTGGTCCAACAGTAAAAGTTCTTCTTTGCCAAATATTTTGTAATGAATTAGCAGTTGCAACAGATCCATTCGCGACACCTTCAAAATTAGCTAAATAATCTGCAATTGGATAAGTTGTTGCTCCAGTAACTAAATAATCAAAACTAAAAGTGGCATAACTCCCAGCTAAAACTGGCGCGCCATTTCCATGATAATGACAACCAGTTCCTCCTAAAGCATAACTATAAACAACGTCATTAGGCTTGACCGTATAACCACCAATAACAGTTCCAGCAGCAACTCTTTGAAAAGTTCCAGTTCCATTTATAGCAAATGTCACATTTTCTGTTACTAATCCTGATCCATAAGATTGAAGTCTATTTGTAGAATAACTTTTATTATTTCCTGCGTCCAAGCAAAGAACTAATCCTTGTTTCGAAATATTTGGCCCACTATTTATAGTACTCATATACCATAAGCCTTTCTTTGAGATTCAAAATTTCTAGTAATTTCAGCGGCAGTTAATTCTCTATTATGCGCTCTTGCAATTGATACAATACAATTACCAGCATAAGAAGAACTTGCTGCGCCAACATAATATGGCGATGTATATTGTTTTAATTGTTTTGTCAAAGTACCACTATCTACTAATGATCCATTTATATATAATTTTCTTGTGGCAGTTTCTACATTGACAACATATGCTCCATAATACCAAGTATTCAAAGAAGCTGTATACGTTAAACCTGTTGCAGTATTATCACTATACCAAGTAATAGTAAAAATTGTTCCGGGAGTAGCTTTATAATGACCAAAACCTTCATGATATCCTTGACGACCCAAAAAATATCCATCAGAACTTCCGGGCGGAGTTCCTAATAATTTAAACCAAACTTCATAAGTATGAGTATTATTACTTAATGAATCTAATGTAGAATTAGCTACTGGAGTAGTTAATGCGCCCGCTGCGTCGCCGTTAAAATAAAAGCCGCCGCTATCAAAAGCGACCGCCGCGCTATTCAAATCAGATGTATAACCATTTCCACTTAAGTCTATTAAACCACCGCCGCCAGCATAAGTATTTGCAGAACGAGTACTAACGACAAACGGTGTACAATAATTTTTAGTTTCGTATTGTACTCCAGTTATATACATCGACCTGTAAGGGCCTGAAGGAGTATAAGAAGCCTGAACATCTAAACCTATCACTCCAACCCATCCGCCACTTCTTCCGCCAATATTTGCTCCGACTCTATACCAGCCGTTCCAACCCGGAACTTTAGTGATAAATGTATTAGAAACTCTACTTCCAGCAGAAACTAAAGCGCCTGTTACTAAATTAAAAATAGCTGTTGAATTACTATCTCCTAACATTCCAATAGCAAAATTTGTAACATTATCTGTCATTGGATAAACATAACAAGATAAACTATTTCCGCCTAATTCACTTCCTCCCCATCTGCTCAAATGATGATATCCAGTAGTTCCAGATTCTGTTACTAATGTCGCCCCAGCTCCTATCGGAGTCATTAAAGAAGAATTATAACTTTTTGTAAATCTAGTAGGCTCAGATGACCATTCAGTTTGTTGAGCGTATGATGTCCCAGTAAAATCAGTAGTATTATTTGTTTGATTAGTAGTACTTTCTCCCCTAAAACTTTTGACACTTTCTCTATTATAATACAACTGCAAATTATTTTTTACAATACCTAAATTTCCTTGTGTAATTGCCATAATTCACAGAAATTAATTAAATAGAAATGCCAGTTAGAAGTTCAGGTTGAAACAAATAAACAGATCCTGTGATTGTAAATTCGTCGTTAGAAGCAATTAAATTATAAACGCCCGTATCAGAAATTTGCGCGTTATTTATTGAATAAGAATTTGTTGTTGCGCCAGAAATATCAACTCCATCTTTTCGCCATTGATAATCAATAGTCCCTGATGGATAAGAATATGCTTCAAATGAGAAATTATAATTGCCGCCATCTTCTATAAAAGGAATTGAAGGATAACTTGTGAATATAAGTTTATGTCGTTTGTCTAAATTTAATCTATTTAAAATAACGTTTGATATATATTCGTAATCTTCTTCTTCTGTTTGATTACAAGGCCAATTTTGCCAATCGTCGCCGTCTATTTTAACATAAGTGCCGTCAAAAGAAAAGCCGCTTGGATTAAGCATTTCTACCCATAAGCAAGGTCCACGTAATGGCCCCATAAGATCAAAGTTGCTTAAAGTCGCCTTTAATGTTGCTACATTTTTTTCAGATGTAGGCTGAGTTTCTATCGTTATAGTCTCCATATTTAATAATTACACGATATTTAAAGAATATAGAAGATAATTAAATACCAAATCTGCCTCTTGTAGCGTTGTAATTTTGTAACACTTCTGTTGCGGTCAATACTCTATTATATATTCTGGCATACCCCATACTCATATTTGCATATAATCCGGCATATGCTAATTTTCCTATAAGTAATGAATTACTATTCGCACTTGGTGATGATGCTACTGTATTGCTATATGCCAGACTTCCATTTATATATGTTTTTTGAGAACCATTCGTTCCAGTAGCTACTAAATGATACCATACTCCATTTGTCAATGTTCCAAAACCGATTGATGCCGTATCGCCAACATATCTAAAACTTACATCTGTCGTAGTAGACGTATATGTTGCGGTACGAATTTCATATCCATTTGTATTATCTAATGTTTTGCTTATTATACCATTATAATTGCTTGATTGTGTACCAAATTTCACAAAACATTCTAGTGAAAGGTTGGTTAAACTGGCTAATACATTTCCAAATGTTACATAGTTAGCATTTGTACCATCAAATACAATACTACCACCATTTGCTGAACTAAAAGTTGGACCATTAGTCAAAACGCCATTATTTCCATTTCCGCTTCTATCAAACCAAGTCGTCCCGCTTCCGGGATAACTTTTTGTACTACCAGCATCTAAGCATAAAACTAATCCACTCCTAACAACATTCCCATTTACTATTCCGCTCATAATATA
>Ga0172372_10005147_pt1 | contig 18309 bp, 12 predicted proteins | sample LakKiv5m_2_FD_114544 | JGI IMG/M metagenome (GOLD analysis project Ga0172372, IMG submission 114544) | Freshwater microbial communities from Kabuno Bay, South-Kivu, Congo - kab_092012_9.5m | ecosystem: Environmental > Aquatic > Freshwater > Lake | place: Democratic Republic of the Congo...
ACCACCGTCGTCTCCGGTGGGGTGGAGTTCCGTGCCGATGAGGCGACGCTCGCGCGGGTGAACCTGCACAGTCGGCTCGCCTCGCGCGTCCTCGTGCGGCTCGCGCGCTTTCGGGCGACGGCCTTCCACGAACTCGAGCGGGCCGCCCGCCAGGTGGAGTGGGGGCGCGTCCTCGCGCCGGGGGCGCAGGTCGCGGTGCGCGTCACCTGCCGCAAGTCGCGTCTCTACCACTCCGATGCCGTGGCGCAGCGCGTGCTCGAGGCGATGCAACGGGCGATTCCGCAGCTGACGATCGCCACCGCGGCCGTCGATGACGCTGACGAGCCCGAGGAGACGACGACCCCGCAGCTCTTCGTCGTGCGGTTCGATCGCGACGTCTGCACGATCTCCGCCGATACCTCCGGCGAGCTCCTCCATCGGCGCGGGTATCGACTCGCGGTCGGGCGGGCGCCGCTCCGGGAGACCCTGGCCGCGGCGATGCTGCGCGGGGCGGCGTGGGATCCGGCGACCCCGCTGCTCGACCCGATGTGTGGCTCCGGCACGATCGCGATCGAGGCGGCGATGCTCGCGCGCCGGATCGCACCGGGGCTGCAGCGCCGCTTCGCGGCTGAGCAGTGGCCGACGAGCGATGCCTCGGTGTGGGAGGCCGCCCGAGCGGCGGCGCGCGCCGAGATCCTTCCCCACGCGCCGGCGCCGATCGTAGCCTCGGACCGTGACGAGGGGGCGATCGCGAATGCCACTGCCAATGCCGAGCGCGCCGGCGTCGCCGCCGACATCACCTTCCGGTGCGCGCCGCTCTCCGCGCTCAGCTGGCCCGAGGGCGCGGGGGGACTCCTGATCGCCAACCCGCCGTACGGGGTGCGGGTCGGCGAGACGCAGGGGCTGCGCGACCTCTTCGCCCGACTTGGCCAGCTCGTGCGCGCGCATGGGGCGGGGTGGCGGGTGGCGCTGCTCAGCGCGGACCGGCGGCTCGAGGGGGAGACCCGCCTCCCCTTCACGGAGGTCCTGGCGACGCGGAACGGGGGGATCCCCGTGCGACTCGTCCTCACGCCGCCCTCCACGTTATCGGGTCGGTCCGCGACGGGGTCGTGAGGGGCGCGGCGGCGTTCGGCGCCTTATCGTGAGGGTATGACCAAGGCCATCTGGGTCGTCGTGGTCCTCCTCGTCGTGACGGTGGGCGTCCTCCTCCGGCGCCTGCAACGGATATCGGCGGCGCTGGCGGAGAGCCTGCATCACGATCCGCTCACCCAGCTGCCGAATTGTCGCCTCCTGACCGATCGGCTCACGATGGCGATCGCGCAGGGCAAGCGATCGCCATCGCATGGCGCGGTGATGTTCATCGACCTCGACCACTTCAAGGTCGTGAACGACCGTCATGGCCATGCCGTGGGGGATCGCCTCCTCCTCGGGGTGGCTGAGCGTCTTCGGCGGGGGGTGCGTCTCAGCGACACGGTGGCGCGATTCGGGGGAGATGAGTTCGTCATCCTCTTCCCGGCGTTGGATCCCGAGCTGCCCCGCGCGCGTACGGTGGCCGAGGGGCTGGCGCAGAAGATCCTCGAACGGCTCGCTGAGGCGCATCACCTTCCTGGGCCGGAGGCCCGCGGGAGCGCCCCGCCGGTGGTGCATCGCTGCCCCGGTAGCATCGGGATCGCCCTCTTCGATGGGACCAGCGATGTCGCCGAGACCCTTCAGGCGGCCGACCGCGCGATGTACCGCGCGAAGGACCAGGGCCGGAACCGGTTCGCGCTGGCGGAGCGATGAGGGGCATGGCGCGGGTGGTGGCGCGGGTGGTGGGGCCGCTCGTCCTCGCGGGGGTGCTCGCGCTGATGCGCGTCGAGGCCCAGCGCCCCGCTGCCGCGCAGCGCGCTACCGTCCCCGCGCCGGCCCCCTGCGTCACCGGTGATCCGACCGGGATCCTCATCCACTTCCTCGACATCGGGCAGGGGGATGCCGCGCTCCTGCGCGCCCCCGACGGCCGTCACCTGATGATCGATGCGGGCCCCGATCGTGGGATGGCGCTCCGCTGGCTCCGCACCCTCGGCGTCGACTCCCTTGCGCTCATCATCGGGAGCCACAACCACCTCGACCATATCGGCGGATTCCCCGCGATCCTGGAGGCGATGCCGGTGCGGAACGCGATGGAGAACGGGATGGTGACGACGACCCGCATCTACCGCGACTTCGTCTACGCCTTGGAGCGCCGTGGGACCACCCTCCTCGAGGCGACGCCGCGCACCCTCCGCATCGGTGGGCTCGAGCTGGAGGTCCTGCCCCCCTGGCGTCAGGCCAAGGAGCAGAACGATGCCTCGATCGGCGTGGTCGTCCGTCATGGCGCCTTCCGCGCCCTCTTCACCGGCGATGCCGAGCTCGAGGCGCTCGGCCATTGGACGCGGGCGGGAGCGATCCCGCGCGTGCAGGTGGTGAAGGTCGGTCACCACGGGAGCCGCAACGCCACGACGGCCGCCCTGGTACGCGCCGCGCGACCCGCGCTCGCGGTGATCTCGGTCGGGGCGGGGAACACCTACCACCATCCGCACCCCGAGGCCCTCGCGCTCTGGCAGGCCCCGGAGCGGACGGTCCTTCGCACCGATCAGGCGGGGACGATCGCCCTCCGCGGCTGCGCCGACGGGAGCTTCCATCTCACCACCCAACGCGGGAGCGCACGATGACCACCGAGACGAAGCTCTATGCGGTCGATCGGATCGAAGGCCGCGGACGCGGGGCGCAGGTCACGCTGATCGACGAAGCGACCGGCGGGGTGGTCGTCGTCGGGGGGAGCCAGCTCGGACGCCCCCTGGTGGAGGGGGCGATGGTCCGCGTGCCCCTGAGGGAGGGCGCCCCGATCTGGGCCCAGGCGGTCCGAGACGAGGCCGAGGAGGCGCGACTCCGCACCGAGATGGAGGCACGGACGCGGCGCCTCCGCCGTGCCGATCCCGGGGGCGATCTCGAGCTCTGAGCCCCGGTCGGCCAGACGGGGGGCCGGCGTTAGATTCCGGGCATGTCTTCCCCCGGCCCCGTCTCCAGCGTGTTCAACGACGCCTACGCCGCCGAACAGTTCGAGCGGTATCGCCAGGACCCGACCTCCGTCGAGGAGTCGTGGCGGCAGTTCTTCCGCTTCGCCGAACAGGTCTCCGGTGGCGCGATCTCGACCGCGCCGCGCAGCGAGGACCACGATCGCAAGGTCGCCGGCGCGGCCCGCTACACGACCTACCTCCGTACCTTCGGGCACCTCGCCGTCCAGCTCGATCCCCTCGGGACGCCGCCGCCCGGTGCACCGGAGCTGACCCCGGAGTTCCACGGGATCACCGAGCAGGATCTCGATGAGACCTCGGGCGCCTCGATCGGCTTCCCGCACCTCGCGACCGCGCGCGACGTCGCGAACCGGCTCCGGAAGCGCTACTGCACCAACCTCGCCGTCGAGGTGGGGCATCTCGCCGACGAGGAGGAGCGCGCCTGGTTCCGGCAGCTCTTCACCGCCGAGCAGCTGACGCGCCCGCTCACGGCCGAGGAGAAGCAGGGGGTCCTGCGTCGCCTCACCGAGGTCGACGGCTTCGAGCGCTTCCTCGGGCGCACGTTCGTCGGGTACAAGCGCTTCTCCATCGAAGGGACCGACGCGCTCGTCCCGATGCTCGATGCCGCGATCACCGAGTCGGCCGCCGCTGGCGCGCGCCATGTGGCGATCGCGATGGCGCACCGCGGGCGCATCAGCGTCCTCGCCCATGTGCTCGGCAAGCCCCTCCCGCTCATCCTCGGCGAGTTCCAAGGGCGGCACGATCACTTGGGTGGCGCCTCCACCGGTGATGTGAAGTACCACCTGGGCTACGAGGGGGCCCGGACCACGCCCTCGGGCGAGGTCGAGCTCTCCCTCGTCCCGAACCCGAGCCATCTCGAGATCGTGAACCCGGTGCTGCAGGGGCGCGCCCGAGCGCTGCAGTGCGATGCGCAGGATCGGCGCCAGCGCGACGAGGCGACGGTCGTCCCGATCTGCATCCATGGCGACGCCGCCTTCCCGGGCGAGGGGATCGTCCCAGAGACGATGAATCTCTCGCGCCTACGCGCGTACCGGGTGGGCGGGACGCTCCACATCATCGTGAACAATCAGGTCGGCTTCACCACCGATCCCACCGACGCGCGCTCGACGCACTATGCGAGCGATGTGGCGAAGGGGTTCGAGATGCCGATCATCCATGTGAACGCCGACGACGCCGAGGCCTGCATCATCGCGATGCGAATCGCGGTGGCGTATCGCGCGCGGTTCAAGAAGGACTTCCTCATCGACCTCGTCGGCTACCGGCGGTGGGGGCACAACGAGGGGGATGAGCCGACCTTCACGCAGCCGCAGCTGTATGAGCGGATCAAGGCGCATCCGACGCCGCGGCAGGTGTGGGGGAACCGCCTCGTGACCGAAGGGCTCGTGACGCCGGCACAGGTCGAGGCGCTCGACGCCGAGGTGGCGGCGCGTTTCCAGGCGGCGTTCGAGGCGTCGAAGGCACCGGCCGATGCCCATGCGGCGCATGCGACGCATGTGACGCACGAGGAGTCGGCCGTGGTCCGCACCGCGGTGCCCGCGGCGACGCTCACCCAGTGGAATGAGGCGCTCCTCACCTATCCCGCCGGCTTCACCCCGCATCCGCGGCTCGCCAAGCAGCTCGAGCGGCGTCGGGAGGCGATCGGTCCGGCGGGGGGGATCGATTGGGGGCATGCGGAGGCGCTCGCCTTCGCCTCGATCCTCGCCGATGGCGTGCATGTGCGCATCACCGGGCAGGATGTGCAGCGTGGGACCTTCTCGCATCGGCATGCGGTGCTCCATGATCCGACCACGGGGGGCACCTACGCGCCGCTGGCGCATCTCCCCGGTGTGTCGAGCGCCTTCGAGGCGTACAACTCCGCGCTCTCCGAGCTCGCGGTGATGGGCTTCGAGTACGGCTACAGCGTCACCGCACCCGACACCCTCACCCTCTGGGAGGGGCAGTTCGGCGACTTCAGCAACATGGCGCAGCCGATCATCGATCAGTTCATCGCCTCGGACCGGGCGAAGTGGGGCCAGGACTCGGGGCTCGTGCTGTTGTTGCCACACGGCTACGAAGGGCAGGGCCCCGAGCACTCGAGCGCGCGATTGGAGCGGTATCTGCAGCTCTGCGCCGAGGGGAATCTCCGCGTGGCCTATCCCAGCACGCCGGCGCAGTACTTCCATGTGTTGCGGCGTCAGGCGCTGCTGACGCCGCGTCGTCCCCTCGTCCTGATGCAGCCCAAATCGCTGCTGCGCCTCGCGCAGGCGTCGTCGTCACTGAGCGATCTGAGCGAGGGGAGCTTCCAGGTCGTCTTCGACGATCCGCAGGGCGTCTCGAAGCGTGATGCGGTGCGGCGCCTCGTCTTCTGCACGGGGAAGGTCTACTACGACCTCGTGGCGAAGGGGGTCCCGGAGCATGTCGCGGTGGTGCGGGTGGAGGAGCTCTATCCCTGGCCGCATGAGGCGGTGGCGCAGCTCGTCGATCGCTATCCGCGGATCGAGGAGGTGGCGTGGGTGCAGGAGGAGCCGAAGAACCAAGGGGCCTGGAGCTTCGTGGCCCCGCGGCTCCGCGTCTCCACCGGCAACGCGCTCGTGATCCGCTACTACGGCCGTCCGGAGCGGGCGAGCCCCGCCGAGGGATACGCCTCGGAGCATGCGGAGGAGCAGGGACGGATCGTGAGTGAGGCGCTCGCACCGGTCTCCCGTCCGAGCCCCACGCCGCGTCGGACCGGCAGCGCCGCGCGTACCACGAGGTAACGACCGACCATGACGCGCCGTTCCGCGCGCACGCGCGTCGTCATCATCGGCGGCGGCTTCGGGGGGCTCAATGCCGCGCGCGCGATCGCGCGGCCGGGCCTCGAGGTGCTGCTGATCGATCGCACCAACCACCATCTCTTCCAGCCCCTGCTCTACCAGGTGGCGACGACCTCGCTCGCGCCGAGCGATGTGACGGCGCCGATCCGGTGGGTGCTACGGAAGGAGAAGGAGGTCACGACCCTTCTCGGCACGGTGGACCGGATCGACCGCGCCGCGCGCGCGATCCGCGTGGTGGGGGAGAGCGATCCGATCCATTACGACTATCTGATCGTCGCCCCGGGGACGCGGCACTCGTACTTCGGCCGCACGGAGTGGGAGAAGTGGGCGCCGGGTCTGAAGAGCGTCGAGGACGCACGGCGGATCCGGAAGCGGTTCCTCCTCGCCTTCGAGCGCGCCGAGTGGGAGGACGACCCCAAGGCGCGGCAGGCGCTGCTCACGTATGTGGTGGTCGGTGGTGGCCCCACCGGCGTGGAGCTCGCCGGCGTCTTGCCCGAGATGTGCAAGGTCGCGTTCCGGCCGGACTTCCGGCGGATCGACACGGCGACGGTGCGCGTGATCCTGTTGGAAGGGGGGCCCCGGATCCTCCCCGCCTTCCCCGAGTCGCTCTCCCATCGGGCCCAGCGCGATCTCGAGCGACTCGGCGTCGAGGTGCGCACCAACGCGATCGTGACCGACATCGATGAGCATGGGGTCTCGATCGGGGCCGAACATATCGAATCGGAGTCGGTCTTCTGGGCCGCGGGGAATCAGGCGTCCCCGCTGATCGCGACGTTGGAGACCCCGACCGATCGGATGGGGCGCGCGCAGGTGACCCCCGAGTTGCATCTCCCGGACGATCCCCGCGTCTTCGTGATCGGCGATGCGGCGGCAGCGACCTCGAAGGATGGGCGCGAGGTGCCGGCGGTGGCGCCCGCGGCGACGCAGATGGCGCGACGCGCGGCGGAGAACATCGTCGCGCAGATCGAGGGCCGCCCCATGCAGCCCTTCCGCTACATCAACAAGGGCGACCTCGCCGTGATCGGGCGCCACAAGGCGGTCGCGAGCTTCTTCGACGGGAAGATCCGGATCGCCGGCCACCTCGCCTGGTTCACCTGGCTCCTCGTGCACGTGATGTTCCTCGTCGGCTTCCGGAACCGCCTCAGCGTGCTGATGCAGTGGGCGTACAACTATCTCTTCTTCGAGCGCGGGGTCCGGTTGATCACCGAGACCGAGGATGCGTCGATGTCACGCCATCCGGCGCGGTCGGGCGATACCGGGGAATTCGAGACGCCGCGGATGGCGTGATGCGGGGGGCGTCGCGGCGACGCTCGCCGCGACCGATCAGCGTGCGGGGATGTGCCTCTCGATCCCGAGCCCGAGGACGATCGTGATCGCCGCGAGCGCAGCGCCGGTATAGAACGGCACCCCGCGGCCCAGATAATCGAAGGCGAACCCCGCCCAGATCGGACCGATCACGCGCGCCAGGCCGCCGAAGGTCTGCTGCACCCCCATGTACAACCCGCGCTCGTGGTTCGCGATCACCTGCGAGAGCATCCCTGTCACACAGGGGAAGGTGAAGGCGGTGCCGAGCGGGATCAGGAGGATCGCGAGCGCCAACGTCACGTAGTTCGTCGTGAACGGGAGCGCGCCCAACCCGATCGCCAGGAGGGTCTGTCCCATCCGCGAGAGCCGCGGCTCGCGGAAGCGGTCGACGGCTGGGCCGAGCACCACGGCACGCGCCACGACGGAGATCACGCCGATGTAGGTGAAGACCCATCCGATCTCCCCCACACCGATCTGGAAGCGATCGTCGAGGAAGAGGGCGAGGATCGCGGTCATCCCCTGGAAGGCTCCCATCCCGACCGCATACATCCAGATCAGGCGCGAGGCGGGTTCCATCGGATGGGAGAGGACGCGCCGCACCGCGGTCCCGGAGCGCTGCACCTTCGGCCGCTCGTGCGCGGCGGCGCCCGCGTATTCGTTCGACTCCGTGAGATAGCGGAAGGCGAAGGCCATCGTGACGATCGTGAGGGCGAAGGCGACGAGCCCCGGCCCCGCATTGCCGATGAGCTTGGCGGCTCCGGAGCCGAGGACAGGCCCTAACGCCACCCCGGCATTGGTCGCCGCCGAGAGCCAGCCGAGGGTCTTCGCCCGATCCTTCGGCTCGGTCGCATCGGCGACGTACGCCTGGATCACGCCGGTGGTCCCACCCCCCGCGCCCTGCACGATGCGCGAGAGGAAGAGGAGCTCGAGCGAATTCGCGAAGGCGAAGCCGATATAGGCGATCCCGCTCGCCGCCATCCCGACCAGGAGGGCGGGGCGCCGCCCGACCCGATCGGAGAAGCGCCCCCAGAACGGCGCGCTGAGCAGCTGGGCGACGGCGAACGACGAGACGAGGAGGGAGATCACCGCGCCATCGCCGCCCATCCCGAGCGAATCGAAGGCACGCCAGAGTGGTCCCTCGCCAACGAAGCGTTGCGCGTAGAACGGCATGAGCGGGAGCACCATGAGGAGCCCGACCATGTCGAGGAACGCGGTGACCATCAGGACGACGAGCTTGCCCAGGGACCCTCCGAAGGGCGAGGCGGGGGAAGGCGAAAGGTAACGTTCGGGGGTATTCTTCAGGGTGTTCGAGACCATCGGGCGGGTCGTTCGTGAGGCGCTGGAGGCCTTCGGTCAGGCGGGATCGCTCGCCGCGGAGGCGGGGCGCTCCACGCGTGACCTCAAGACCTGGGGTCCCAACTTCTCCCAGCAGGCCCGCGCCCTCGGGGTGAACTCCCTCCCGATCGGGATCCTCATCGCCCTCTTCACGGGCGTGGTCCTCGCCCTCCTGGCGAGCTACAGCTTCACCGGCGCGGTCCCCCGCTATCTCGTCGGGACCCTCGTGCAGAAGACGGTCATGATGGAGCTCGCCCCCGTCCTCACCGGGCTCGCCCTCGCGGGCCGCGTCGGTGCGAACATCGCCGCCGAGCTCGGGACGATGAAGGTGACCGAGCAGGTCGATGCGTTGGAGACGCTGGGGTACGATCCCGTGGCCTATCTCGTGGTCCCGCGGATCCTCGCGGGGGTCCTGATGTTCCCCATCGTCGTCGGCGCGGCGATGTTCGTCGGGCTCGGCGCCGGGTGGGCCGCCTCGCTCGGCCTCCTCGACATGACCACGAGCGAGTTCCTCAAGGGGGCGCGCCTCTTCTTCGATGGGTTCGATGTGCGCTATGGGCTCGTGAAGTCGGCGAGCTTCGGCTTCGCGGTCACGCTCCTCGGCTGCACGAACGGCCTCCGCGCGAAGGGGGGGGCGCAGGGCGTCGGGAGCTCGGCGACGCAGGCGGTGGTGCAATCGGCGGTGATGATCTTGGTACTCGATGCCTTTTGGGCGGTGGTCTGGCTCCTCGGGAGGGCGGCATGAAGCGACGTTCGAATGACTGGATCGTCGGCGCGACGATCATCGTGGTGATGGTGGGGATCGTCTTCGCCACCCTCTTCCTCCAACAGGCGGAGTTCGGGAAGCAGCCCGAGGTGGTGACCGCGCGCTTCCGCGACGTGGGCGGGGTGCAGGTCGGCAATGCGGTGGTGATCCGCGGCGTGGTCTCGGGCCGGGTGCGGCAGATCGCGCTCGCCCCCAACGACTGGGTCCTGATCTCGATGGAGATCAATGAGGGGACGCTGATGCCGGCCGATCCGGTGGTCCTCGTGCAGGCGGCGACCCTCTTCGGCGAGTGGCAGGCGATCATCACCTCGCGCTCGGCGGTCCCGGTGAATCGCGAGGTCGAGACGCAGCTCGCGGAGGCCGATGGGGCTCCGGCGGGGGCGCTCCGCGGTGCGGTCCTCCCTGACATCGCGCAGCTCACGTCGGTCGCGGGCGGGATCGCGGGGAATGTGGCCTCGGTCTCGGAGCGCGTGCGCACGGCGTTCAACGATACGGCCGCGCGCGAGCTCCGGCGGTCGATCCGTGACTTCAGCGTCCTCTCGCGCGACCTCGCGACCGCGGTGAAGGTGCAGTCGCGGAATCTCGATTCCCTCGCGGCGACCGCGCGGCTGAGCTTCGCTGATGTCGCGACCTCGGCGAATGCGCTGCAGCGCACGATGGGACGCGTCGACAGTGCGACCTCGCAGGGGGAGGTGCAGGAGATCCTCCGGCAGAGTCGACAGGCGTCGCAGAATCTCCGCAATGCGACGGAGCGGTTCGAGTCGCTCTCGCGTTCGCTGGTCTCCACCGAGGCCAACCTCAAGAGCATGGTGGGGAAGGCCGATTCGATCTTCGGGCGCATCGAGCGTGGCCAAGGCTCGCTCGGCCTCCTCGTGAACGATCCCTCGCTCTATCAGAACTCCGATTCATTGCTGATCGATCTCCGGAAGCTCGTGGTCGACTTCCGTTCCGACCCCAAGAAGTACATCAACGTCCGGATCTTCTGACCGTCCACCACCGGAGTCGCGCGCGATGACGACACGTCGAACCTTCCTCGCCTCGGTGACCACCGCCGGCGCGGGCCTTGCGATCGGGGCCCCTCACGCCGCGGCCGACCCCGGGGCGGGCACGGGGCAGCCGACCGCCGACCTCCCACCCGCCATCCGCGCCCTTCGTCCCATGACCGCTGGCGTCGTCCCGATCAGCGTCGCCGAGCGCCGGGGACGGATCGAACGCGCCACGCGCCTGATGCGCGAGCGCGGGGTCGATGCCCTGATGCTCACCGGCGGGACCTCGATGGTCTACTTCACCGGGATCGAGTGGGGGATCAGCGAGCGACTCCTCGCGGCCTTCCTCCCGGTGCGCGGCCGACCCTTCCTCATCACCCCGAAGTTCGAGGAGGAGCGTGCGATGGAGCAGGTGGCGCTCGGTCCCATGCAGGGGGGCGCTGACGTCTATGCGTGGGAGGAGCACGAGGATCCGTACGCCCTCGTCGCGCAGGCCCTCCGATCGCGTGGGCTCGCCACGGCGACGATCGCCTGCGAGGAGACGGTGCGCTTCCAGTTCAGCCATGGGATCTCGCGGCTCGCCGCCGTCACCGTGGTCGATGGGACGCCGGTCACCGCCGGGTGTCGGATGGTGAAGGACGCGCATGAGATCGCGTTGATGCGCCATGCGAGTGCCGTCACCCTCGTCGCCTACGAGGCGGCGTGGAAATCACTGCGCGAAGGGATGACGCAGGACGAATTCGCTCGCCTCGTCTCCGCGGCGCACGCCCGCCTCGGCTACACGGGTGGGGCGGGGGTGCAGGTGGGGAAGTATTCCGCGCTCCCGCATGGCTCGGCCACGCCTCAGGTGATCCGCGAGGGGAGCATCCTCCTCATCGATGGCGGCTGCAAGGTGGAAGGGTACAGCTCCGATATCTCCCGCACCTTCGTGCTCGGCACACCGACGCAGAAGATGAAGGATCTCTTCGAGCTCGAGCATCGGGCGCAGACCGCCGCGTTACGCGCGGCACGCCCCGGGCTCCCCTGTGAGGCGGTCGACGCCGCGGCGCGGAAGGTCATCGTGGAGGCCGGCTACGGGCCGGACTATCGCTACTTCTCCCACCGCGTCGGCCACGGGATGGGGATGGATGGTCATGAGTGGCCCTATCTCGTGCGCGGGAACACCCTCCCGCTCGCGCCAGGGATGGTCTTCAGCGACGAGCCCGGGATCTATCTGCCGGGGGAGTTCGGCATCCGGCTCGAGGACGACATGGTCATCACCGAATCCGGCGCCGAACTCTTCACCCCGCAGTCCGAGAGTCTCGAACGGCCGTTCTGAGTGCCTGCCCCACTCATGGCACCATCGCGCCCTGCGGGATCGCGATCGGGCCGAGGGTCAGACGCTGTGCCGTCGCGTTCAGTGCCGGGAGGTCCTTCGTCACCACCTCCTGCCAGGTGAGACGGAGGCGCTCCCACCGTGCGGTGAGCTCCACGAGCCGAGCGGCCGCCCCCGCCGTGGGACGCCCTTCCGCCCCACCCGAGATGTAGCCGTTGGGGCCCGTGACATTGCCGTAGAGCTCGGCCCACTGATTGTCGAGCTGCCCCGCGAAGCGGATCGGATCCTGACCGCTCCGGCTCTTGGTCTGCGTGAAGCGGGACTCGAGTCCCTGGAGCTTCGCCGCGAGTGCCTCGATGCTGGGCCGCAGCTCGCCCTCGGCATTGATGCGACGGGCCGCCACCTGTAGCCCGTCCATCTGCGCCCGGACCTCGCGGAGCTCGATGAGGGTCCGATGCAGCGCGTCGAGGGAATCCCGTACCGCGCTCGCGATGCGGAACTGTTCGGCGTACTCAGCCGCGCTGATGTGCGGGAGCCGCGGGTCGGGGAGCACGGTGAGAGTGCGACGCATCGTCACCCCGTTCGCGGTGAGGATCGCCTCGTAGGTGCCCGGTGGTGCCTTCACCCCACCCATGTAGCCCCACGTCACCTGACCCTCGACGGACCGTGGGCCGGGATAGGTGAGATCCCAGGTGATGCGATGGAGTCCGCGCGTGACGGGGAGCCGCATGGTGCGCCCCTGCTTCGACGCCACGCTGTCCGAGGTGAGGAGTCGGACGGTGCGACGCAGGGGATCTCGGATCTCGAGGGTGACTGGTCCCGTCGCCCCTTGCCCGAGCCAGTAGTGCAACACCGCGCCGTTGGCGGGTTGGTCGGGGAGCCCGGGTTGGGGATCGAAGGGGTCGACGCCCTTCTGGGCACGAACCGCGAGGGCGGGGGTGAAGAGATGGGCCGCACTCGCCGTCACCGCGCCGGAGAGCTCGCGCAGCGGGCTCAGATCGTCGATGATCCAGAGCGACCGCCCTTGGGTGGAGAGCACGAGGTCGTCCTCACGCGCCTCGAGGTCGGCGATCGGGGTGATCGGGAGGCGCTGCGGGAATCGCTGCCACCCGCGCCCCCCGTCGAATGAGACATAGAGCCCGTACTCCGTGCCGGCGTAGAGCACCGTCGGCACCTTGGGATCCTCGGCGAACGACCGCATCGGGTGATCAGCGGGGATCCCCGCATTGTCGGTGAGCCGCACCCAGGTGCGACCACCGTCGTCCGACCGCCAGAGGTACGGACGGAAGTCATCGAGGCGATACGCCTGCGCCGCGACGTAGACGCGATTCGGCGCGTGCGCCGAGACCACGATCTCCTCGACGGTCCCGAAGCGGGGCATCCCCGGCGGGGTCACCTCGGTCCAGGTCGTCCCACCATCGCGTGTGACATGCACGCGCCCGTCGTCGGTGCCCGCCCAGAGGATGCGCGGGTCACGCCGATCCTCGGCGAGGGCGAAGATGGTATTGAAGATCTCGACGCCGGTGATGTCGTTGTTGATCGGCCCCCCGCTCGCCTCGAGATGGGCCGGGGTGTTGGTGGTCAGGTCCGGGGAGATCGCGTCCCAGGACATGCCACCGTCACGAGAGCGGAGGACCACCTGGGCGCCGTGATAGACGACAGCGGGGTCGTGCCGCGAGACCAGGATGGGCGCGACCCACTGGAACCGATAGCGCAGGTCCTTCGCGGCTTGGCCGAGCTGGAGTTCGGGATAGGCGATGACATTGCGACGCTCGTCGGTGACGGTATCCCAGCGGTTGATCGCCCCCCCGTAGCACCCGCCGTAGATGACGCGCGGGTTGGCGGGATCGAGGGCCACGGGGCCGGTCTCGCATCCGGAGGCGTAGCGATAGTCGGCGAAGGGATGCACCGAGTTCGGTGAGGACCAGGCAGGGATGCTGATCGTCGTGTTGTCCTGCTGCGCCGTGTAGATGCGATACGGGAAGGCACGGTCGGTGACGACGTCGTAGAACTCTGCCGTCGGCTGATTCCAATAGGTGGACCAACTCGCCCCGCGGGTGAGGGAGACCTGCGCGCCCCCATCGTTCGCGACCGCCATCAGCCGCTTGTCGGTGGGGTTGATCCAGAGGTCGTGGACGTCCCCGTGCGGGACGGCGATCTCGGTGAAGGAGACCCCGCCGTCGATCGAGCGCCAGAGCGAGGTGTTGAGCACATAGACCACGTGCTCCTCCTGCGGATCGGCGCGTACATGCGTGTAGTACCAGGCGCGCTGCCGGAGCTTGTTCTCCGCGTTGGTGCGGGTCCAGGTGGCGCCGCCGTCGTCACTCCGATAGAGCCCACCGGCGGGCTCTGCCTCGATGATCGCCCAGACGCGATCGGGGTTCGCCGCCGAGACGGTGAGGCCGATCTTACCCACGAGGCCGGTCGGCAGGCCGCCACCGAGCTTGGTCCACGTCTCCCCGCCGTCGGTGGAGCGCCAGATCCCGCCCTCGCTCGAACCCGAGATGAGGGTCCACGGCTTCCGCTCCGCGCGCCACATCGCGGCGTAGACGATGCGCGGATTGTGCGGATTGATCACGAGGTCGACAGCGCCGGTGCTGTCGTTGAGGTAGAGGATCTTGCGCCAGGTGGTACCGCCATCGGTCGTGCGATAGACCCCGCGGTCGGGGTTCTTCCCGAACGGACGCCCGAGCACCGCGGCGAAGGCGCGGTCCGGGTCGGCAGGGTGCGCACGGATCCGTCCGATCTGTCCCGCCGTCGGGAGCCCGAGCCGCGTCCAGTTACGGCCCCCGTCGGTGGAGCGCCAGGCGCCGCGACCCATCGAGGTGTTCCCACGAATGTCGACCGAACCCTCGCCGACATAGATGACATTCGGGTCACTGGGCGCGACCTCGACCGCACCGATCGATCCGCCAAAGGTCCCATCGGAGATGTTCTGCCAGGTCTGGCCCGCATCATCCGTCCGCCAGACGCCGCCCCCGGTGGTCCCCATCACGAAGCTGTGCGGCGCGGAGGGGATCCCGGTCACCGCCGTCGACCGTCCGCCGCGGAAGGGCCCGACCATCCGCGTTGCCATCCCGGCGAGCGCGGTGGAATCGATGGTCTCGCGCCCCGCGGCGGGAGCGGGGCGCTGCGCCTCGAGTGCGAGGCCGACGGCAAGCAGGGGGGCAAGGAGCCAGGAGGCGAAGGAGAGGCGCATCGTGAGTGGGCGTGGGAGGGAAGGCGAGGGAGTCAGCGGGCGGTGCGTCACGGATGGCGAGGGGTGACGGCCGGGGTCGTGCCGCCACCAGTCCCCCCGCCCTCGCCCCCTCCCCCGAATCGGACCTGATCGATCAAGAGGATCGCGCCGACCAGGCCGAGCCCGGTCGCGATCGCGGTGCGGCGGCGGTCGAGGGTTCGTACGCGCAAGACGGTGAACTGCGCCCGATCGAGGCGCACCGTCGTCCCTTGGAGGAAGAGGACCTGACCATCGCGGAGCCGAACCTCCCGCACGGAGAGGGTCAGCGAGTCACTCGTCGCCCCGAGGACGAGGCCATCGAGCCGCGCGGCGTTGGGCCCCACGACCGCGGTGAGGCGCTCCGTCCCCGACTGGGAGAGCTCGGCCTCGACCGTCAAGCCGGCGGTTGGGATCGCCGTGATCGGACTGGCGACGTAACACCCGGTGACCAAGGGGAGGGAGAGGAGGGAGGCGAGGAGAGGAAAGCGCATCGGAGGCGGGGGTGAGGCGGGGCAAATGCACCGCGGGCCGTGACCCAGAAGGTCACGGCCCGCGGGACCGACCGCAAGCGGTCGGATCAGCTGCAGAGACGCTGTGTCGTCGGCTGCGGGGCCTTCACGTTCGTGAGCCGCTCGAGGTAGGTGATCGGGAGGAAGCACTTCGCGCGCACCCCGTTCCCGGTCAGCCACCGCCCATCGGCGACACCGAAGCGATACATGTCGGCGAGCCGACGGCCCTGGAAGTAGAGCTGCACCTTCCGCTCGTACTCCAGCATCGTCGTGCCGTTGGTGACGGCCGCATAGGCGGGGAGCGCATCCACCGCCCGCGACTTGTTGATCTCGGTGAGGAAGTTGGCGCTGTTCCCCGCCGCCAACTCCGCCTCCGCGACGATGAGCATCATCTCACGAGCGGAGACCTGCGTCATCGGCGAGAGGTTACCAACTGCTGCCCGGCAACAAGCATCGATCGCCGCCGCCACCGTGGTGCTCGCCACGCCGGTCACCGGATCGAGCATCTTGATCCCCGCGATCCCCGCGATCGGGACGATCGGTTGGGCCGGATTGACGTTCACGAAGGTGTTTCCGGCACGGAGCTCGCCGCGGTTGTTCATCTCGAACCCGACGTTGATCCCGGCCAGGTTGTTCGCCGTCGGCGTGAGCCGGAAGCGCCAGGTTGGGGTCATCAGGGCGAGCGCGGCCTTCGCGTCCGCCGTCGCACCAGCATCCGCGACGAGGGGGGATCCGCTGGTCGCCTTCGCCTTCGCACGCACGGCCTTCGCGTGCTTGGCCCGGGCGCGGAGCCCGAGCACCTGCCGCTGCAGCTCGGCATCGGCGGTGGAGACCGCGATCGGGAGGGCGCGGTCGAGCATCGCCACCGCCGAATCGTAGGTCACCCCCATGTTGGCAGGGCCCACCGGATCGGCGGCAACGGTCCGATCGGAGCCGAGGACGAAGTCCTCGAACATGTCGCCGATCGTGATGTAGATGACCGCGGCGTAGATGTGCGCCCGGACCCGGTCCTTGGGATTCCGGAGGGTGCCCGCGGTCGCGAACTCTCCGATGCGCCTCACCGTGAAGTCGGCGAGCCACCGCGCCTCGGATACGAAGGGGAAGGCGCCGTCGGTGTACTCGTTGATCGGGTCGGAGACATCCCCGTCATCGAGGTTCTTCCAGAACTCGCGCGAACCGACCCAGGTCAACTCGTCGGTGGCGGTGTGGTACGGTCCGTAGATGCCCGTCAACGCGCGGGTCACCGACGCGCCGAGCCCGTTCACCAAAGAGGTCGCGCCCGCCGCATCACCGAGGGCTTCCTCGACGACGGCGTTGGGGTTGTCGACGTTGGTATCGAACGGGTTGGCGCAGGCGCCCACGAGGAGCGCGCCGGAGAGTGCGGCGCCGACGAGGCGGCTCAGCGAACCGAGTCGACGCATGCTGGCAAGATGTCGCATGGTATGATCCTCGGCGGTCAGAAGCCGTAGTTGAAGGAGAGGGAGAACCGGCGCGGGATCGGGAGCCCGAATGCGTCGGTCGAATCGAGGAAGTTCTGGTCGAGCGCCCCGCCGATCCCACGGCCGATGGCGTTCGCCTCCGGGTCAGACCCCGGGTACTTGGTCCAGATGAGGAGGTTCCGGCCGGAAGCCGTCACCGAGAAGTTCTTCGCGCCGATGGTCGACGCGAAGCGCTCCGAGGCGATCCACGTGACCGCGAGTTCACGCCACCGGGTGAAGTCGCCCGGCTGCTGCTCGTTGAGCCCGTTCTCGAGGAGGCGCCGATGCTCGAGGATGTACTCCTTCGCCGCGTCGACGCGCTGCTGCGGGGTGCTCGCTGGGTTATTGAGCGTCGCTTCGATGGTCGAATACTTGAGGGTGTTCGACCCGATCGAGGGATGCTGCGACTCACGGAACGCCCCGGTGAGGTTCTGGATCAGGAAGCCCCGCTTGTACTCGAAGAGACTCGAGACCTTCCAGCTCCGACCGACGGAGACGTTGAAGCCGAACGACCCCGTCCAGTCGGGGATGCCATCGCCGACGAACTGCTCGGCGAGGTTCCCGTTGCCGTCATAGTCGCCGAGCAAAGGACGGAGGGCGCTCTGTACCGCGGAGTTCTTGAGGTCCCGCGGGGTCGCGAAGTAGGCGAGGAGCTGGTCGACGGTGGCCGCCGAGCCCTGCCCGTTGAAGTTGATCGGGAGCTGATTCGCCGGGTTGTAGCAGGCGATCGGCTTGCCCGCCGAGTTGGTGGCGGGGCCACCGGCCGGGCAGGCCTGCGCGAGCCGCGGGGCGAAGAGCGAGCCCAACGGGAACCCTTCCTTCAGGAAGCCGCGGTAGCGGATGTAGCCGATCTTGAGCGGCGGGGCGCCGCCGAGGTCGGTCAGGGTCTGCTTCAGGTAGGCGGCGTTGAAGAAGAGATCCGCCGAGACCTTCTGGCCCTGCAGGGCGAACCACTTCACCCCCACCTCGAGGCCGTTCGCCGACATCGACCCGATGTTGTTGAGCTGCGTCGCCCGGAAGCCGCCCGAGACCGGGAACTGCTGCGCGACGAGGAGGTCGTTCACCTCACGCTGCCAGGAGGTGAACTCGAAGGAGAGGCGGTTGTCGAGGAGCCCCGCCTCGAAGCCCACTTCCGTCTCCGTCGAGATCTCGGGCCGGAGGTCCGGGTTGCCGAGGTTCGCCGGGGCGAGCCCCGCCCCGAGCTCGGAGGCGAGCGGGGTGAAGGTCGTGAACTTGTCGAAGGCGCCTGGCTGACGACCCGACTGACCCCAGGCGGCGCGGAGGCGCAGCGTGGAGAGGAAGCCCGGGAGCTTCGACTGCATCATCGGGTGATCCGAGACGACGTAGGAGACCGAGGTCTTCGGATAGAAGACGCCGCCGGCACTCGCGCCGAAGGCCGACGAGAAGTCGTAGCGTCCACCGACGGTGAGGGTCAGGTAGTCCCGATATGAGAGCTGCTCCTGCGCGAAGTAGCCACCGTTGATCGTGGTGAGGAAATTCTCACCGACCAGCACGTTGGCGCCACCGGCCCCGACCACCGCGATCCCCGGACCCGGGAAATCGGTCGAGCTCCC
>Ga0172372_10005148_pt1 | contig 18309 bp, 15 predicted proteins | sample LakKiv5m_2_FD_114544 | JGI IMG/M metagenome (GOLD analysis project Ga0172372, IMG submission 114544) | Freshwater microbial communities from Kabuno Bay, South-Kivu, Congo - kab_092012_9.5m | ecosystem: Environmental > Aquatic > Freshwater > Lake | place: Democratic Republic of the Congo...
AAAAGCAAACGGTCGCCATCGATCTGGACCACGGCGCCCTGCAGCCCGGCTGGAACAAGCTTCTGGTCCGTTGTTTGCTGGTGACGACGTCCACCCCGTGCCGCGACGTGGACAACCCGGCATCTTGGGTCGAACTGGCCGCGGGCACCGGATTCGAAGTGGCGTTTGCCGAGCAGGCGCTTTTTCCCGAGTTGCAGAGGTTTCCCGATGCGCTGGGCGAGCCGCAGCTGATGCGACTCGGCGCGGAGAATCGCGAGCCTGCCGTCGCGCTGCTCGTGGCGGACCGCGGCGGAGATACTGCGTGGCGCGGTGTGGTCGTGGCGGCCGCGCGGCTCGGCCAGTTGCTCTACCTCGATGATGAATCGGTCCGCATCGGCTCGCTGAAAGATTTCGCCGCGAAATCCTCCCGCAGCAATGGCGTGATCGTGGCCAAACGCGAGGATCTGACCGCGGCGGACCTCCCGGTGGAGTTCGGACTCCCGTTGCGCGGACTAAAAAGCGGGGAGGGCTTCTTGGGGGAGTTCATCACGGGCGAACCGGCTCGCGGTCAGAGTCGTTGGATCGTGGTCAGCGGTGCGGACGACACGGGGCTGGACAAAGCGATCCTCGCGTTGGGCAGCGCGCCTGCGCTGCGCGATGCCGTGGGAAATCCATGGATCATCAAAGAAGCCCCCGTCGTTTCGCCCGTGACGGAGAAGCTGGCCGGCCCGGCCGAAGGTGCGGTCACTTTTGATTCGTTGACCGGCGGCGGGATCATGCTGCGCGGTCTCTTCCGCAACGAAACATCGCGCTCGTGGCCTTTGCCCCCAAGCTGGCAGACCGGACCCGGCGGCGAGCTGGCCCTGGATTTCAGCCACGCGGAGAATCTCGACAAGACGTCCGCTTTCGAGGTGGTGGTCAACAATGAGTCGATCGGCAGCATTGCGCTGACCGAGGCCAATGCGCAGCGGACGCGCCGCGTGTTGCCTATCCCCGCGGGTTTGCCCGGACGTGATCCTTCGACAGTGGTCATCCGTTCCTATCTCGACATCGGCACGGTCGATTGCGCCCACCGCAATGAAGAGCGCGCGTGGTTGGATCTCGCTGGATCATCGACGATCGATGTTCCGGCCGTTCCGCTGGTCATCGACGATTTGAGCCGGTTGGGCTTGCTGACCATGCGTGATGCTTTCCTGCGCCGTGCCGTGCTCGTCGTGCCGGACGAGGCCGGCGAGGAGCGCGATCGCATGATCTTGCGTTATGCCCTGCATCTCGGACGCCAATTATCGTCCATGCCGGTCCTCTGGCCGCAATTGGCGACTTACGGACCCGATCGTCCGGCGGCGGCCGAGCTTGTCGCGGGCCGTTCGGGCATCGTCTTCGGATCTTCGCGGCAATGGGGCAGTGCGTTCCCGGACGGGACGCCGCTGGCGGTCGAGGCCGGTGACAAGGACGGCGGCCAACTCGATCTGCGCGGGCAGACCGTGCCGATGGCGGAATTCGAGCGCGGTCTCGTCATGGCCCAGTTGATGCCATCGCCTTGGCGCAAGAGTGAAATCTTCGCCGTGGTCGGGGGTTTGACCGGTTATGGCGGCGATGATGCGCTGGCCATGCTGACCGATCCCGAGCTTGGCGCGCAGTTCGCGGGAAATATCTCCGCGGTCGATCCGGAGGGGCGTGTGGTCAACTACGACACGCGTTTGGCCGGACGCGAGTCGCTCGCCGACGTGTTGCGTCAAACCCTGCACGGGAATCTTTCCGCGGCCGACATTCGCGCGCGGCGGGGAGAAAACGACCTCGATCATGCTGAAGCCGCTGGCGCGGATGGTTTCGAGGCAGTCGGCCAGCGGGACCGCATGGAAGCAGCCGGTGGACAGACCGATCGGCCAATTTGTCATAACTCGACGGCCGTGGCCGGGGCCGGTGCGGGGTGCCCGGGAAAGGCGCCCCCGTCGCGGATCTCGTCCGTTTCCGTGGTCACGGAGACGCGCGTCCCGGCGAAAATCCGCGTGTAGTAATCCGCCCGCAGGGCCGGCGAGTAATCCTTCCACTCGGCGCCCCAGCCGTGGTCGCGTTCGAATTTCGAGCGGATGAGCCCGGCGATATGGCGCGGATGCCATCCGCGGTCGAGCAGCGCCCCGGTGACACGCTTCATGCCGACCGGGCGCAGGAGGAAGTCGTTGGGATGGCGCAAGGCCTCCCGCGCCCCGGCCGGCAAAGTGTCGAGCGGTGTGTGGTCGTAGGTTTCCGGCCAGCGCCGGGGGTCGTCGTGCTGGGCCGCGTGGAAATGGTCGTGGAACCGTTTGAGGTCCGACCCGAGGTAATGGTGCAGCAGGTGCTCGGTGCCGGCGGTGTGGTCGGGAATGACGGCCGAGGTCCCGCGGGCCAGCTCCGCGGCCAGGCCGGGATCGCGCATGGCGGCGATGCCGTGCCGGAGGTCGGCGCCGTCGAGGGTCACGAAAATGATGGGACCGATGCGCGGCAGGTTGCCCGCGCCGACCGCGTGCGGTTGCTGCCACGGTTTGAGGTATCCGCTGAAGGGCACGCGGATTGTCCGCATCGGCAGGGGATCGGCGTATTCGGAGAGGTCGAGCGAGATCATTTCGCGCCCGCGCCGGGACGGCGGCGGCTCGACGGCGGTCAGGTCAACGGGAATGACGGTCTCGGGGTCCGCATACTCCATGACGAGGCGCGCCACGAATTCCATGAGGAGTCCGAGCCCGGTGAAGGCGCAGGTGATGGACGGCGCGTCGAGTCCGTCGCGCCGGCGCAGCAGGAGCGAGTCGTGGAGCTGCGCGACGCGCCCGGCCTCGGCCAGCCGGGCGAAGATTTTGGTGGCGCGCCCGATGCGCCAGACGAAGTGATGGCCGCGTCCGCTCAGGATATGCAGCGGTTCGATGCCGTAGTGGGCGAGGACGTGTTTGACCGCGGTCTCCACCGGTTCCTGCAGCGCGAAGGCGCGGGCCGGATCGAGATAGGCGTCGGCCGGGAAATCGAAATTCACATACTCGATGTCGAGGTGCGCCAGCAGCGAGTCGCGGTCGGCCAGGGAGCGGCAGATGTCGCGTCCGGCCTCGAGTTGCGCCGGGAGTTCCCACGGCAAGAGGGGCTCGCGCTGGGCGGTGTGCGTGTTGTCCGCTGTGATGTATTCCGCGGTGAAGTCGCCCGTCTCGTCGGCCCCGAGGAACTCGAGCATGCGCGCGCGCACGGCGGGCTGGCGGTAATAGTCGCGGAGGGTTTCGGTGATGTCGGCCACGACGCCGAGGAAACAACATGCGGCTCGCGCGCGGAATGGGGTGTTGGGCCCAGCCTGCGCCGCACGGCTTACGAACAGTCCGCGTGCCGGCGCAGGAGGCGCTCCACTTCGGACGTGACGACGGGGCGCTGGTGCACGCTGTGGTCGGAGAGTACGACGGTTTCCGAAGCGGCCTGCGGCAGATGCGAGCTCCAGTAGGGGACCACACCGTCGCCCACGACCGGACCGGGGCCCGGGGTGGTGCGTCCGCCGCCGTGGCAACGGCGTCGTCCAACGCATCCGCTCAGGAAAACTTCGCGGGGAAGGGTGCGGTCAGTTCCTTGATCGTTTCGAGTCCGCGTCCGTGCAACCGGCCCACGGCCTCGAGGGTGCCTCCGCATTTGCACCAAAGTCCGGCGTGCGCGGCGGGATCGTAGAGGAAGCTGTAGCCGTCGCCGACCTCGGCGCGCAGGAACGTGTCGCGCGGGTGTTCGTCGAGGAAGTCGTGGCAGGGCTTGAACCAAGGGTGCGACTGGCGTCCGGCGAAAATTTCGTCGATGAAGCGCCGTGCTTCGTCCGCGTCCACGCGGCGCAAGCTGGCCAGCAGCGCTTCGCGGCGCCGGGCGAAGAGGGCTTCGGGGTCGAATGATTCCATCGCGGATTTGCTTTAGCATAGCTGCCGGTGTTCCGACAAAGCGAGACTGCGCCACGGCCGGCGGGCCGGGTGCGGTGTCCGGCCCGCTCCGCGGCATGGGGACTATTGCCCGATCCCTGCGGGACGGGTCCGCGGGTAGATTGGATTCATGTGGATCCTTCTGGCCCTTGGCGCCGCCATTCTCTGGGGGGTCAGCTATGCGGCCCGCGGGCGCGTGATCGAGTGCGGGATGAGTCCGGTGATCTTCTTTTTTTGCTACGCGGTTTTCGCCACCGCCATGGCGGCGGTCGTGCTTTTGGCCAACGGCGAGATGGCGTCCGTGCCGCGCGCGGTCGACCGTCTCGGCAAGGATCGCATCTGGCTGCTGGTCTCGGTCGTCACCGCGGCGGTCGGAGGTTTGTTCATTTTCCTCGCCATCGGCCAGAAGAACGCGACGCTGGCCGCGCTCGTCGAAATTTCCTACCCGTTCTTCGTCGCGCTCTTCGTTTGGGCCTTTTTCCGCGAGACGCAGCTTGATCCGGTAACCCTTTTCGGCGGTCTGTTGATCGCCTGCGGAGTATTCACCGTGTTTGTCGCCAACCGCGACTGACGCGGGATGGGGGAGCAGCGTGAAGAACAACCCGTGACCGACGGTCGCGGACGCGCTAGGTTCCGCGGATGGAAAGACCTTCCTTCGCCAGCCTCGGCCTTTCGCCGGAGGTGCTCAAAGCGGTCGACCGGCTCGGATTCGAGGAAGCTTCCCCGATCCAAGCGGCGGCCATTCCCGCGCTGCTGGCCGGACAAGACGTGGTCGGGCAATCGCAGACCGGGTCCGGCAAGACGGCCGCCTTCGCCATTCCCGCCATCGAGATGACCGATCCGGCGGTGCGCGCCGTGCAGGTTCTCGTGCTGTGTCCGACCCGCGAACTGGCCACGCAAGTGGCCGGCGAGGTGCACAAGCTGTCCGCCGGCAAACGCGGCGTGCATGCCGTGCCGGTTTACGGCGGATCGTCCTTCGAGCGCCAGGCGCAGGAACTCAAACGCGGCGCCCAGATCGTGCTCGGCACCCCGGGGCGCGTCATCGACCACCTCGAGCGCGGCACGCTGAAACTCGACCGCCTGCGTTTCATCGTCCTCGACGAGGCCGACCGCATGCTCGACATGGGCTTCCGCGACGACATCAAGAAGATCCTCGAGTCCGTGCCGGCGGAGCGTCAGACGGCGTTTTTCTCGGCGACGGTGTCCCCGGCCATCCGCAAGTTGATCGACCGCCACGCGCGCGACCCGGTCACGTTGCAGATCGACCAGAAGAAGGTCGATGCTCCGGATATCACCCAGTGGTATTACGAAACTCCGCCGCGGATGAAATTCGACGCCCTCCTGCGGCTCATCGATTTCCACGCTTACCGCTCCGGCATCATTTTCTGCAACACGCAGCGCACGGTGGACGAACTGGCCGACGACCTGCAGGCGCAGGGGATTCCGTCCGACCGACTGCACGGCGGCATCGCCCAGGCCCAGCGCACGCGTGTGATGAACAAATTCAAAGCCGGCGGTTTCGATTTCCTCGTCGCCACCGACGTGGCCGGTCGCGGCATCGACGTGGACGACCTTGCTTTGGTCGTGAACTTCGACCTGCCCTACGATCCCGAAGATTACGTCCACCGCATCGGGCGCACGGGACGCGCCGGCCGTCAGGGTGTGGCGGTCTCGTTGGTCACGGGACGCGATGTGCACAAGATCCGGTTCCTCGAGCGTTTCACCCATTCGACCATCCGCCGCGGCAAGCTGCCCACGGCCGGCGAGATCGGCGAGAAGCGCACCGATACGTTGCTCGAGCGGGTGCGCCAGACGATCGGGTCCGGCAGCGCGCAGGCGCAGATGGTGCACGTCGACCGTCTGCTCGAAGAAGGTGCCGATTCGACCGAGGTCGCGGCCGCGCTGCTTCACATTCTCCAGGGCGGGGAAGCCTCCGCCTCCGCCGCCGAGCCCGCGCCGAAATCCGCCCGCGTGTCCGAACCGGCCCGGCCCGACGCGTCGCGGTCGCCGGACGAGCCGCCGCGCCAACCGAAGCCGGGCAAGGCGTGGCTGCGGGTGGGACTCGGCCGCGAGGCGGTCAAAAATCCGCGCGATATTGTCGACTTGCTGGTCGAAGCAGCCGGCCTGGCCTCCCGCGAGGTGGGCTTCATCGCCTTGGGCCACGATTCTTCCCACGCCGAGGTTCCCGCCGCCTTTTGCCAAGGACTTTCCCCTTCGGGCAACGTGTTGCAGGGTTTGCGGGGGGACATCACCATCTGGCCGGTGCCGGGTGTCGCCAAGAAAAAGCGGCGCTGATCCGAAGGTCGAGCCATGGCATCGACACGGGGGTTGTCGTGCGTAAAGCATGGGCCATGCGCGGTGTGAAGAAACAGGACCTTCCGTCCAAGACGTGCGTCGTCTGCCGTCGGCCGTTCGTCTGGCGGAAGAAGTGGGAGAGAGTCTGGAACGAAGTGCGCTATTGCAGCGAACGTTGCCGCCGCACGCGGCCGGGGCGGTAAGAAGTTGTGCCATGGACCCGTTTCCCTCCGACCGGCAGAGCGCCCTGCAGCGCCTCGAGGAATTCGTGGCGGGCGGGGTGGCGGACTACGCGCGGAAGCGGAACTTTGTGCAGGACAGGCACGGCAATGTCTCCCGGCTCTCGGCGGCCTTGCGTCACCGTTTGATCTCGGAAGAGGAGGTGCTGGCCGCGGTGCTCGCCGTGCACCGTTTCCCTGCGGTGGAAAAATTCGTGCAGGAAGTTGTCTGGCGCACTTACTGGAAAGGTTGGTTGGAGCAGCATCCGGGAGTCTGGGAGGATTACCTTCGCCATTCCCCGCTCGCGCCGTCTCTGCCGCCGTCCGGCGGGGCGATGGATCGCTTCACCGACGAGCTTGGCACGACCGGCTACATGCACAACCACGCGCGCATGTGGTGGGCGGCTTGGTGGTGTCACCAGCACGGCCTGCCGTGGGCGGCGGGGGCGCGTTTCTTTTTCGATCACCTGCTCGATGCCGATGCGGCCAGCAACACGCTCGGCTGGCGTTGGGTGGCCGGACTGCAAACCCCGGGCAAGGCCTACCTGGCGCGGCCCGACAACGTGGCGAAATATTGGGAGGATCACGATTCGCTCGGGGGGATCGATGACGGCGTGCGCGCGCGCATTCCCGCGGAGACGGCCGATCGTTCCCGCGTGGTTTTGCCGGAATATCCCGAGGCGCCGCCGCTTGTGCCGGGCAAAGTGGCTCTGGCCGGTCATGCCGACGATTTGTCCATCGAAACAACGCCGCTCGGCACCGTGCGTCCGGACGCCGTGGCTTTGATCGGTCAGCCCGGCGAGACGGACAGCGCGGTGAAGCTGGCTTGGCGTTCGCGCGCCATGGATGACGCGTCGGTCCGGTGGACGAGCCACTATGGAACGAGTGTGGCCCGGTTGACGCGTTGGGATGCTCTGGGCGCATGGGTGAGGGAAAACGGATGCGACACGCTCGTGCTCATGGCGCCCTTTGTCGGTCCGGAGGCCGATGCGTGGCGCCCGGTCCGTCGGAAGCTGCAAGATGCGGGTCTTCGTGTCGTGGAATGCCGGCGGTCCTGGGACCAGCGCCTCTTTCCCGCCGCCCGCGCCGGATTTTTCCCTTTCTGGCACAAAGCCAGACCGGTTCTGAGCGCCCGGAGGTCTTGAGGGTGCGTCCGAACAAGCCCGCCGCGGCACTTCGAGTTGCGGCGGGCGCTATCCTTCCTCCGCCGCCTTGGTGTGCAGGATGTCGCCGAGCCACCAACTGATGCCGCGGGCGGTCAGTGCGGCCAGGGCGAGGGGATGGTTTTCCAACTGACGCAGCACTTGCGCGGTAAAATCTGTTTCCGTCTTCTTCGTCGTCCCCGACACTTTGATCGAGCACCAATGGAGTCCGTCCTCGCTGCGGGCAAAGACGGTCGTGGTCGCATCAGGAAGCCAATGCAGCGCGGATTCCGGCAGACCTGCGAGGATGGTTCCGGAAAGGGTGCCATCGGGAGCGATGTGCAAGGATCCGCGCAAGCCCGCCTGACCGGGCGCGAGGATGTTGATGTTGTCGAGGTAAAGCCCCGCGTGATCCTGACGCCAGGAACAATCGGCTTGGCTCAGCTCCATCTCCGCGTAGTCGCGGTTTTTGAAAAAGCGATCGAGGAAGGCTTGGAAACGAAAACCGGACAGCTTGGCTTCGTGCAGCTTCAACGTTCCGCCGCCGGTTCCTTTGGCGATGTCCGTGCCCTGCCACGCCCATTCGATCGTGCCCCCGAGGGTGCCGCGCAGGCTGCCGGCGATGTCCGGCGGCAGATAAGCCCCGGGCGGAACGCCGCCGACTTGCAGAGCAAGGGTGGCTGCCGAAGTCTGCGTGTCCCACGAGCCGCGGCCCGCGGCGGTGATGCCGAGCGCGGTGCGGACGGCCAAGTTGCCCACGCGGACGACGTCGCCTTCCAGAGCGTAGCTCACGGAGGCTTCGTCCAACTCCATGCGGCCGAAACGGCTGTCGCCGGAGCGCTTCGCCAGATGGTCGAGATAATCCCAATTCTCCAACCGGCCATCCGCCAGCGAAACCGTCCCGCCGCCGGTGATATTCCGGCCGCTCGTGTCGGTCGCGTATTCGAGCGTGCCGTTCAGTTTGCCGCTCAGCATTTTGGCCACGTCGGCGGGAAGAAAGGGGACGATATCGAGTTGGTCGATCTTGGCCGAGGCCTTGATGCTCTTGTCCGCGTGCTGACCCAACCGCATGGCCAGCTGCAGATTGCTGCGCGGCGACTGCGGTTCGCGCAGGTAGAGGTAACCGATGTCGATCATTTCCCGGGTCACATAGACCTCGAGCGCATCGATCGCCATCGGCGGATAGTCCGGATAAACCACGCGTCCGCCCTTGCCGAAGTATTTGAAATTCTTCCCGATCATCATCGCGCCGATATGCTGGTTTTCGCCGCGCACGTTTTGAGATCCCAAGGGCAGTTCGATGTTCATGTCGGGGCAATCGATCCAGCCGCAGGCAAATTGCGACGGCATGAGGAAGGCATACCAAGGCTTCGGGGGAATGGCCGGGTCCTCCACCTTGAGTTTGTCGTCCGGATTGACCACCCGGAACTCCGCCCGCTCGATGTCGATGCGCGGCACGCGCCATTCGCCGCGGAGGATGCCCCACGGATCGAACCATCCGCGGGCGCGGTTGGCCTCGAGCGAACCGATGGCTTGACCCGGCCAGCCTTTGCTCGTGAAGTTTTCCGCCATCACGCTGATGTCAGGCTGCAGCTCAAGCGGACCGAATTGCCCGTCCACTTTGAGCGCATGCGACACCGCCTGCGAAAGCATCCGGTTGAAGTCCGCCCCCGCGATCCAGTGCGCAAGGATGCCCGGCAGAAAATGACGGGCCGCGAGGGCTCCCGCGCCAGCGAGCAGACCGAGCGCAAGCAGAACGATGGGGAGTTTCCGCAACACCGCCTGCACGTTAGGGCGGTTGGTGCGCTGGCTCAATGCCGGCGCGAGGGATTGGCGAGGAAGGCGTGCCCTCGAAAATATTACGAGACCTTCTTCCGCAGTTGTTTTGTCTCGCTGCGGCGGCGCTTTCCCTCGACCAAGCGGCGCTTCGTGGCCCTCGAGCGCTTCGCTTTGCGGCGGCGAATTCTCGAAGCCTCGGCCAAGCGTGACTGGCGGGCGGCCGCTGCGGCCGACTCCAATTTGGCGGCCAGCAAACGCATCGCCTCGGCACGGTTGCGGGCCTGGGATCTCGAGTTGCTGACCCGCACCGAAATTCCCGTCGGCAAGTGGCGCAGCGTGACGGCGGTTGAGACCTTGTTGACGTGCTGGCCGCCCGGTCCGCCCGACCGGCAGAAGACTTCCTCGACTTCATTGGGCCGCCACAACCGCATGCCGCGACCTTCCCGCCGGATGGGCTGGAGGACAAGTCCGGGCCTTGCGTCAGCGACCCTTGAAATTCCGGATTTCAACAGCCTTTGCTCGACGTTCCCTCCAAGGCACACCGCTTGGCTTCCAGTTCCTCCCATCGGTTGTAAGCCGCGCGGATTTTCGCTTCCAGCGCGAGGGATTCGGCCTCGATCCTGGGCAGGGCTCCGGGATCGCGGCGGTAGAGTTCCGGGTCCTGCAACTGCGCGGCGCAGCGGACCTGCTCCGCCTCCCAGCCTTCGATCTGAGCTGGCAGTTCTTCCAACTCCCGGCGCTCGCGGTTGAGAAACTTCTCCGCACGGGCGCGAGGCTTGCCTTTCGGCTCCTCCGCCTTCGTGCGGGCGGGCGATGCGGCCGGAGGCACCGCCGCGCCGCGGGACGCCCAACGTTGCCAATCGCTGTAGCCGCCATTGACCTCGCTGATCTTCCCGCCGCCTTCGAAGACGAGCAGGCTGGTCACCATCGCATCGAGGAAGGCGCGGTCGTGGGAAACCAGCAGCAACGTTTGATCCCAGCTGACCAGAAGCTCCTCGAGCAACTCCAGCGTTTCGGCATCGAGATCGTTGGTCGGCTCATCGAGCACCAGCACATTGGCCGGCTGCAAAAACAAGCGGGCGAGGAGCAGCCGGTTGCGTTCACCGCCGGAGAGCAACCGGGCCGGCATGCGCACACGGTCGGAGCGGAAGAGGAAATCCGCCAGATAGCTGTGGATGTTGCGGTCGCGCCCTTGGAAATGCACCGACTGCGAGGGGCCGGCCACGTTTTCCGCCACCGTCTTGTCCAAATCGATCTGATCCCGCATCTGATCCAGATACACGACCTGAAGATTTGTCCCGGTGGTGACCTGACCGGACTGCGGGGCCAACTGTCCGAGGAGCAATTTGAGCAGGGTCGTCTTGCCGCACCCGTTCGGACCCAAAATGCCGATCTTGTCGCCGCGGAAAATCTCGCTGGAAAAATCCCGCACCACCGGTTCGGGCCTTCCGGGATGCGCGAAGGTGACGCCGTCGGCCCGCAAGACCCGCTGGCCCGAAAGCGCGCCCGCCTGAATCTCCATCTTGGCCGTCCCCGAACGCTCGCGGCGGCGCGCCCGTTCGCGGCGCAGCTCGAGCAAAGCCCGCACGCGCCCCTCGTTGCGCGTGCGGCGCGCTTTGACTCCCTGCCGCAACCAAGCCTCCTCCTGCGCCAACTTCTTGTCGAAAGCCTTCCACTGCACGGCCTCGGCTTCGAGCATTTCGGATTTGCGTTGCAGGAACGTGTTATAATCACACGACCAGCCGAAAAGTTTTCCCCGATCCAGCTCGACGATCCGGTTGGCCAGCCGCCGGAGGAATGTCCGGTCGTGCGTGACAAAGAGCAAACTGATCGGATGCCAGAGCAGAAAATCCTCCAGCCACAGGATGGAATCCAGATCGAGATGGTTGGTCGGTTCATCGAGCAGGAGCAAATCCGGTTGCCCGGCCAGCGCCCTGGCCAGCAAGACGCGGCGCTTCAGTCCGCCGGAAAGCGAGCCGAACGCCGCCTCGGCGGGCAATTGCATTTCGGCCAGCAATTCCTCAAGCCGCACATCGATCTCCCAGTCTTCCTCGTGACGGGCCGGCGAAATGCCACCCCGCACCACCGAGAACACGGTTCCCTCCACACCTTGCGGAACTTCCTGGTCCAAGCGGGTCATCAATGCGCCGGGCGCGCGGAGGACGTCCCCCGCGCTCGCCGCCTCCTCGCCGGCGATGAGTCGCAGCAAGCTGGTCTTGCCGCAGCCGTTGCGTCCCAGCAGCGCCACCCGCTCGCCCGCCTCGATCGACAAGTCGGCTCCGTCGAGGAGATAGTCGCCACCGTAGTGAAGCGAGACCGATTTTAACTGCAACAGAGCCATGGGGGCGCCAACCTGCCCCAAAGAAATCCTGGCGCAACTCCAAAGTCTTCCTCGCGCACTACATTGCGGGCCTCGATCGCACGGATGGCGCGATCGAGCACATTCTCGATCAAATCCGCCCGGCGGTGCGCTCGCGGGTGAGAAACTCCGAAGGCAGCATGATCGGCATGCCATAGCACGCAGATCCGAGGAGATTTACAAAATCTGCATGATCCAGGGTGATGAGAACGTCAGCCCATGCCAGGGCGGTAACCAATACCGGCCGATCTTTTGGCACGGGAAACACCAACGCGCGATCCAGACTGACCACATCGGTGACTATGGACAGTTGTGGCGCGAGTCGCTGCCAAGCCTCGCTCACCTCGAACCCGAACTTGGGAATGTTGTGCTCCACCTCTCCCACCACCCATGGGCTTGCCATCAGGTCCCAACCCGTCCTCGGGGCATACTCGAAGAAAGCGCGAGAAGCGCCTTCGGAAGAAATGGCGGCGGCCAGCAACACGCTGGTGTCGCAGAAAACGTTCACGCGCCGGCTTTGAACTTCCGGAAGCCCTCTTCATCCTCCGCGACCCATTGCTCGATGGTGACTCTCGGAATGTCGCGCGGCCGAGGCAACTGGGCACCGGCCTTGCGCAGTCCGGTCAGTAGAGAAACGAGCAGTCGCTGCTTCTGCTCGACTGGCAAGACTTTGGCGGCTTGTTCAATTTCGGCCAATGTGCTCATAGCTGCACCATAACCCGCGCGGCCTTCTGCCGCAAACCATTGTCACGTTCTGATCTCTGACCTCCGTCCTCCGCCAACTGCCCACTTTTCTGCCTTCCCACTTTCGCACGTTTAACATCTTAGTCTTTTCGCCTTTTGGTCTTTTGGTCTCCTGCCAACGTTCGTGTTATGAAATCGGATCAGAATCTCTACAAGCGGCTGTGCGATCTGCCGAAGGGGCAACTTTGGAACGTGGAGGTGCCACGCTTCGATGCCGCCTCGCCACGCGAGCGAATGCAAGGCGTGGCCCTGATCCGCGCGCTGGGAACAATTTTCGCACGTTTCGGGACGGATGAGGAAAAGACGGCGGTGCGCGCGTGGCTCACCGCGCTGTTGAAAGATCCGCAGGAAAAGATCCGGCGCTACGCCATGGCGGCGCTGCCGAAGATCGGCGCGGATGAACGCGCGGAGGAGCAGATGTTGCGTCTGCTCAAGGAGAACAGCGGCGAGAGAGAGCGGCGCCATCTGGGTCGCGCGCTGGAGAAGATCGGGGGGCGCGCGACACTCTCGTTGATCGCACAAGAGGAATCGCTCCCGGAACTGACGCAGCAAAAGGTGCAGGCGGCCATCGCCCGGCGCGAAAACCCCGGCACGGTGGATCTCGAGGCCCTGCTCCCGGGCAAACCCGGCATGCAGATCAACCTCCGCTGCCGACGCGGCTTGGAGAAGATCGTCAGCGAGGAAGCCGCAGAGCAACTCGATCCGAGCATTTTCCGTCTCGGACAGGTCCGCCCGGGATGTGTGACGCTGACCCTGCTCAGGCCGTTCTCCTTGGCGATGCTTTATGAGTTGCGCTGCTTCGCCACCGTGGGCATCCGCCTCGGTCTGATCGAGAACAGCTCCGGTTCCGAATGGGAGGAGGCCCTCGCTGGGTGCATCGCTTCCGCCACGGCCCGGAAGATCATGCTGGCGGCGACCGATGGAGTGCCACGTTATCGCGTGGATTTCCCTGGGCGCGGTCATCAGCGGGGTGCCATCCGCAACGTGGTGCAGCAAGCGCACACGCTCGCACCCGAGCTTCTCAACGATGCGCGTCGAGCGCCGTGGTCGGTGGATGTCATGCCCGTCGGCAGCGGACCGAGGAAACAGCGGGGCGCGCTCGTCGAACTGCGCCCCCGACTCTACCCCGATCCGCGCCTTGCCTATCGCAAGGATGACATCCCTGCCGCCTCGCACCCGCCCTTGGCCGCCTGCATGGCGCGGTTGGCGGCGCAATCCAGACCGGACAGCGACGAACCCCGGCAGGCGGTGTGGGATCCTTTTTGTGGTTCGGGACTGGAGCTGATCGAGCGTTCGATGCTCGGCGGTGTCCTCGCCGTGCATGGCACCGATCTCGATCCGTCGGCGATCGCGATCGCCCGCGACAACTTCGAAGCGGCCGGCCTGGAGAATGTTTCCGGGAGGTTCACTGCCTGCGATTTCCGCGACGCGGAAAAAGCGGCGGGCATCGCCCCGGGAAGCATCACGCTGGTCATCACCAATCCTCCCCTCGGACGACGGGTCCGGGTGAAAGACATGCGCGGACTCATGGCCGATCTCCTCCACGCCGCCGTCAAAGCGCTGGAACCGGGCGGCCTGCTCATTTTCACCAACCCGCTGCGCGACGGGCCCAGCTCGCCCTCACTCAAGTTGGAATACCGCCAGTCAGTCGATCTCGGGGGATTCGACTGCCAGCTCGAAGTGTATCAAAAGCTTGTGGCGCGAAGGGATCGAAAGACCAGTTAGGCCGCCCTGCAACACCGCCGAAATGTTGGAGCATCCCGCGACGGAACTTCGCCCCATCAGATCGCGGGTGGCCAAGGTGAACTCGTTTTCGAGGATAAGTGTGCCCAAGCGCTTGCCCGGCTGGATAGTGATGAGGTTGAAGTAATTCATCGCTGTTTGCTTATCCTGCCGCCTCCTCGACCCCCCCCGCTAAACCGGATTCCGTCCTGCTGGCTAACGCCCAGCAAATGGATTAATGACGCGCAGTCCTTGGATTGCGCGAAAGTCTTGCTCGTTGCGCGTGACTAGCTCGCTGCCTGTTTCCAAAGCGGTTGCCGCGTTGATGGCATCGGCGAGCTTTATCTTCCGGACGCGGCGCAGGCCGGCAGCTCCGCGCAGAATCTTCTCACTTACAGGTTGAACAGATAACTGCGCGAACGTTGCTTCGAACAGTTCCTGATCATCCGAAGACATCCCCTGGTAGCCGAGCACCTCGGTTATGCTGATGGCGGAAAGAAGCGTGCCCGGAGCCTCGAGCCATTCATCGAGGAAGGCGTGTTCCGGCTGGGTCGCGTAAATGAAGATATTGCTGTCCAGCAGTCGGGCCATGCCTCAATCCCGTCCCGGCAGGCGCACGTCTTCACGCGCCTCACGCTGCCATGCCACGGGATCGCTGACGCCACGGAATGGATTGCGGTCGCGGAGCTTCCGCATAATGGCGCGCAGCTCGACGGGGCTCCTTGTTACAGATGGAGCCGCTTCCAGCTTAGCCTCGACCCGCACGCGGACGCCGCGCAAGTCTGGCGGCAACGGCAGATGCAGCGTCCCGTCGGGGCAGGCGTCCAAGACGGCCGTAATCGTGCTCATGGGTGGACGATAACCCCCGAGATCGGATCCCGCAAACCGGATTCCGAACTCTTGCCTCCGTCTGCTGCCAGCTGCCACTTCGCTCCGCCTTTGCTCTCGGCACCCACTTCATGCGGCTGGGTCGGCCCGGCCACTGAGGTCCGGATATGGAGTAGTTTTGGCTGTTCTCAAGGCGAGACGGCAATTTACGGTTCCGGAGCTCATGAGCGTCTGCATATCCACCCTGCCGAACAATTTGTGTCGTGGTGGCTCATCCCTCTTGGCAGAGCGCACCCGTTTCCTTCGCGTGGCGGCTGGTGCTTTCTTGCTGTCAGCTCTCGCGCTGACGGCCCGGGCGGAGACGTTTGTCTGGACGGGTTTCGAGAGTGGCGCGTGGAACAATTCGCTGAATTGGTCGAACGCGGCGCCGGTCGGTTCGGAGACGACCGTGTTGCAGTTCGACTCGACGATCAATCCCGTCTCGACCAACAACATCCTCGGCGGGCTCTTGCTCAACCAACTGCGCTTCGGTCCGGATGCCGGGGGCATGGAACTCAATGGCAATGCCCTTGTTTTCGGCTGCACCGCTCCCTCGATCGTCAACGAGTCGACCAACAGTGCTGTCACCGTGGACACAGCTATCGATCTCGGGACGACTTTGCTCACGGTTTCCAGCAGCCCCACAGTCGATGGCTCGGGAGATTTGTATTTGCTCGGCACCATCATCGGGAGTGGTGGGGTGACGGTGGCCAGTGGCGCGGTCGGGTTCGGCTCTGCGAGTTCAACCTACACCGGCGAGACGCGTATTTTGTCCGGGGCCACGGCGTTCACTGCGCAAACGGGCACGGGCCACTTCGGCGCCTCTTCCAACATCGTGGTCGAAGCAGGAGGGCGCATGGCCTTCGGAGTATTTTCCAACACCGTGACCCAGCCGATGGTGGTGACGAACAAAGTCACGCTCGGCGGCATTCTCGAGTCGAGTGCCCGCGACTATTCCGTCTCCGGAGTTTTCGTTCCGGGTGCCACCAATGTCGGGGCCATCACCCTCGCATCCGACAGCGCGGAAATCCGCGCCTCGGGTGGCAGTGCGCTCCTGCCGCAGCTCGCCGTGAACTTTAACCTCACCGGTGCGGTGAATCGCGCCGGCCACTCGCTCACTGTCTCCACCTCGGGGGCGGGCAATGCGGTAACCATCTCTGGAGCGGTGAGCGGAGATGGCGATTTGTTTCTCGGTCCGGCGGGAGGGTCGATCCGACTCTCCGGCGGCCTGTCCGGGAACGGCAACCTGAATTTCGCGGCCGGCGGCGGAACGGCAAGTATCTCCGGTCCGGTCACGGTCGGCGGCGATGTTATTGTTTCCGGATCGAACGGCGGCATCTTCACCCTCTCGTCATTGGCCGGCGACGGGCAACTCGACGTCGATTTCGGCGGATCGGCTTTGGACCGCAGGCTTACTATCTCCGGCCTGGTCGGCGGGGCGCGTCCGGTCGTGGTGAGCGGTGGCACCTTGCGGCTTTCGAACCTGACCAACACGTTCACCGGGGGCATAGACATTTCGAATGGTGCGGCCGTGCAGGCCGATCGCAATTCCTCGCTGGGTAACGCGGCGAATGCGCTGACCTTCAGCAATGGCGGCAGCCTGGAGTTTACCAACGCGAGCTTCGTGCAGCCCTTGGCGCGCTCCATCACCACGATCGACGGCGCGGCCGCGCTGGGATTCCGGGGCACGTCGATGGCGATCAGCTCGAATATCACGGGCAATGGGGGCGTGGATTTGTTCAATGACTTCCGGGCGGCCACGGTCACCATGACCGGCACAAACACCTTCGCGGGCGGTCTCTATATCGGCCCGAATGTGCGGCTGGTCTTTTCCAACGACGCCAACCTCGGTGCGGCCAGCGGTTCCCTCACGCTCGGTGGAACCGGTCCGTTTGCCACGGCGTCGATCGACATGCCGGTCGGCTACACCAACTTGACTCGCGCGCTGCAGCTTTCGGGAGGGGCGACCACGGGTGGCGGCAGCGTGGGCATTGCCGCCGGCCAGTCGCTGCGCATGGCCGGCGACATCACCGGCACCGGCGTGCTGACCCTCGGCGGGCGCGGCACCTTTACCCTCGCGGGCTCCAATTCGCATACCGGTGGCATCTCGGTCGTCGGTGACCGCAACAATCCGGCCACGCTCGTCCTCGACAGCGACGCCCGGCTGGGCGCGGCTGCAAATTTCCTCAACATCGGCCGGCAGTCAGGTTCCATCGCCAACTCCGGCCGCTTGCTCGCCGCTGCTGATCTTGAGATTGCCGCGACCCGCAGCACCACCTTTCGTCTGATGACGGTCGACACCGCGGGTTTCAATGTTGTCTTCAACCAATCCATGTCCGGCTTGGGCATGACCAAGACCGGCGCAGGCACGCTCACCTTGAATACGGCCAACACCAATGTCAGCGGGCAGAACGACGTGAGCATCAACCAAGGTGTGTTGCGGATGGGCGTCAGCAACGCTTTGGGAACACGCGCCGCGCAGATTCCGGCGCGGTGCTCGATCTGAACGGCCAGCATCTTGAGATCCAACGCATGGCCAATGCCTTTTCCGGCAGCGAGATTCGGCTCGGCAGCGGGGGCACCCTGCACCTCACCACCTCGGCGCTGTTCCTTGAAAGCCGCATCACGGGATCGGGTTCGCTCGTCTTTGGCGCCGAGGGCATTTTCAGCCAAGGTTTTTCCATCGGCGGCACCAGCGATTTCGTCGGCAGCATCACCGTGCAACACGGTGCGAGGCTGCTCGTGCTCAACGACGCGGCGCTCGGCGCTCCGGGCAATGCCCTCACGCTGGACAACGGCACCCTGAGTGCCAGCAGGCTCTCGCCAGGTCCGCTGGTCATCGACAACTCGAGCAACCTGACAATCGGCAGCGGCGGAGCCACGTTCGATGCCGGCGGACAATCCGTCCTCATCTCCAGCGAAATGAGCGGCTCCAGTCCGCTGCGCTTCCGTGGCGGCAGCATGCCGGGCGAAGGTTCGGTCTACGATGTGCGATTGCTCAACACCGCCAACACCTTCACGGGCAATATCACCCTCGGGGATGCGGAAGCTGTCTTGTCTGCTGTGCTGGGTATCGTGTCCGACGGTTCGCTCGGTGACGCCGGTAACGTCGTCACGCTGGGTTCCTCCTTCTTCGACGGCGAGCGGACGACCGGTGTGCGAGGCGGGTTGCGGGCCTACGCCGACCTCGAACTGGCCGAGACGCGCGTCATTCAGCTCGACGGATCGAGCGAATCATTCGAGAGCTACGATGGCTTCATCGACACCCAGGAACACACCGTGACCGTGCGAGGGGG
>Ga0172372_10005149_pt1 | contig 18309 bp, 16 predicted proteins | sample LakKiv5m_2_FD_114544 | JGI IMG/M metagenome (GOLD analysis project Ga0172372, IMG submission 114544) | Freshwater microbial communities from Kabuno Bay, South-Kivu, Congo - kab_092012_9.5m | ecosystem: Environmental > Aquatic > Freshwater > Lake | place: Democratic Republic of the Congo...
GGGGGGGGGGGGGGGGGGGGGGGGGGCCGCAAGCGGGCTTCAAGCCGGAGGAGCCGCCGGTGGCGCGGGGGGCGGCGGGGCGCTGGCCGCCGGACTGAGCTTGATGACGTGCTCGCGCATTTCCTTGCCGGCCTTGAACTTGACGATCGCGCGGGGCGGGATGGGCACATCCCTGGCCGGGGCGTTGGGGTTCCGCCCAATCCGCGCCTTGCGAACCTTCACCTCGAAGACCCCGAAGTTGCGCAGCTCGACGGTTTCGCCCCGGGCGAGCGCGTCGGTGACGTAGTCCAAGGTTTTCTGAATCACGGCCAGCACCTGCTGCTGGACGAGGCCGGTTTCCTCGCTGATGCGGAGGACGAGGTCGCGTTTGGTCATGGGCGGCTTGGGTTAGGTCACTTTTAACGAGTTGATGCTGAAGTGATAACGCGGCGGCGGGCGGCGGTCAAGCCACGCCATCTGAATTCCCCTTTGACCCGGCGCGTCGAGCTGCCTAGTTTCACACCATGCCCGCCGACCTGTCACACGCCCGAACGCACCGGCACGCGTTCACCTACATGAATCCGCGCGTGCGCGAGGGGCTGAACGCGGTGAGCCGCCGCTCAATGCTCAAGGCCGGCCTCGCGGGCGTGGGCGGGCTGACGCTGCCGGAGCTGCTCCGCGTCCGCGCGCAGGCGGCGGCCAGCGGCCGGCCGATGTCCCGCAACAAGTCGGTCATCCTCCTCTGGATGGCCGGCGGGCCGAGCCATGTGGACATGTGGGATCCGAAACCCGACGCACCGTCCGGCTATCGCGGGCCGTTCAAGACGATCCCCACCAAGCTGCCGGGCGTTCACCTCTGCGAGCATCTGCCCAGGCAGGCCGCGCTGATGGACAAGCTGACGATCATCCGCTCGATGGACTGCCGCGGCAGCAATCACCAGCCGAACACGGTGATGCAGACCGCCAACGTCCGCGCCGAGCCGCGCACCAATCCCGAGGCCAAGATGTATCCCGGCTTCGCGTCCATCGTCGCGCGGCATCGCGGGCCGAGCGCGGCGGGGATGCCGCCGGCCGTGCATCTCAACGTGCGCGACCGCACGCACTTCGCCTGGGCCGGCTACCTCGGCCAACAATACAACCCGTTCGTCGGCGACAACGTCAGCAAGCTGTTTCAACTCCCCGGCGAACTGACGATGGACCGGCTGCGGAACCGCCAGACCCTCGCGCAGCAGATGGACGCGCTGAGGCGCGACGTGGACAACTCCGGGGCCGTCGAGGCGCTCGACCGTTTCGGCCAGCAGGCTTTCGATCTGGTCGCGGGCGGGGCGGCGCAGGAGGCGTTTGACCTGTCCAAGGAACCGCAGCGGGTGGTGGAGCGTTACGGCCCGCACGACTGGGCGCGGCAGGCGCTGCTCGCGCGGCGGCTCGTCGAGCGCGGCGTGAGCTACGTCACGCTCGACTTGAGCAACCACTCCGCGTCCGGCACTTGGGACACGCACGGCGACAACATCCCGCCCTACGGCGGCATCTGGAACGGCCTGCGTCCGCTGCTCCCGGTGTTCGACCACCTGTTCAGCACGCTGATCAACGACCTCGGCGAGCGCGGCCTGCTGGACGACGTGCTGGTCATCGCGATGGGCGAGTTCGGGCGCACGCCGGAGATCGGCACGCAGGGCAGCACGGACGGACGCAACCACTGGCCTTACGTTTCCTCCATCACGCTGGCCGGCGGCGGCTTCCGGCACGGGCAGGTCATCGGCGCGACGGATCGGTTCGGCGGGCAGATCGCCGAGCGCGCGCTCACGCCGGGCGATCTGGCGGCGACGATCTTCCACCACCTGGGCGTGCCGGTGGACGTGACCTACGAGGATCACCAGCGTCGCCCGCGCTTCGTGGTGGAGCACGGCGAGCCGATCCGCGAGTTGGTCTAGCGCGGCGGGGCGGGTTGCTCAGGGACGGGCGGCGACTCCATGCGGGTGCGTTCCTTCGCCTTCTCCGTGTAGGTGATGATGCCGGCGCCCAGCATGATGAAGAGGACGCCGAGCCAGCGCAGCGGGGGGATTTCTTCCTGCAAGACAAACTTCGCCGTCAGGGTGGTGAGGACAAAACCCATCGCGGTCAGCGGCCAGATGAAGCTCACGTCGCTGCGCGAGAGGAGCACGAGCAGGGCGACGAAGAAGGCGGCCTCGAGCGCGACGCCGAGGAGGATGCTGGGGTTGGTGCCGCCGGCCTTGACGATGCGCCAGATTTCCGCCGCGTTGACCTGCTTCACTTCGCCGATCTGCTTCAGCCCCTTGCTGAGAAAGACGACGCCGATGGCCTCGCACACAAGGCCGGCGATGAGGATGGCGAGGATTTTGGTCATGCGGCGTGGTGCGTGGTGCGTGGTGCGTGGTGCGTGGTGCGTGAAGGGAAGCGTGGCGTGTTGCGTGTTGCGTGCTGCGTGCTGCGTGCTGCGTGTAGGGCGGTGGGTGACTGGACGACCTAGTTCTTACACGCAACACGCAACACGCAGCAGGTTACAAGTCCTGGTAGCGGATCAGCTCGATGTTTTCCTCCGCCACCAGCGCCTTCACGCGCGGGCTGACGAGGGCGTCGAATTCGTGGCGAAATTCGTCGAGCGACGGGTGCGAGTAAAGCTCCGAGTCGCCGCGCGGCAGCGCGGGCAGGAGGCGGGTGACGTAGCGCTCGTCCACGCGGGCGTTTTGCAGCAGGCCGAAGACGTGGTCGGTGAAGCGGATGTCGGAGCGGGACAGGATGCGCCGGGCGCGGGCGGAGAGGCGGCGGAAGATGAAGGCGTGGCTGGCCCGGTAGAACCACTGGCCGCGCGCGAGCCGGCGGTTCAGCGCGTAGGGGTCGTCCGTGAGGCGAATCCGGCGGATGCCCCAATCCAGATGGCGCGAGGCGAGCAGCTCGAAGATGGTCGGGTGCAGGTGGAGGTTGAGGTGGCCGTTGACGTGGTCGAGGGGCAGGCCGGTGGCCTTGAACTTCGCGAACTGCGCGGCGATCTCGCGGGCAAGCTGGAGGCGCAGGCCGCAGTCAAAGTAGTAGCGCATGCCGGCGGCGACGGGCGAGTGGCGGAACTCGCCCAGCGGGTTGACGAGGTCGGGGATTTCCATGCGGCCGCAGGCCGCCTTGCCGCAGACGAGCGTGAGGTGCAGGCCGACGCCGAGGGCGGGATTCTGCTTCGCCAGCTCGACGGCTTCGGCGCAGGCGTCGCCGGTCACCATGAGGCTGGCGGTGGTGAGGATGCCCTCGCGGTGGGCGCGGATGACGGCCTGGTTGATGGACTGCGAGCGGCCGAAGTCGTCGGCGTTGACGATGAGGCGGCGCTTGGCGGGGCGGCTGCCGTGGTTTTGCGCGCTGCGGTTGTCCGCGAGGTTTTGGACTGCGCCAGTCCTCTGGCGCTGTCGCCCGGCGGGGGCAGCCGAAAGCGGCAGGGGACTGCCGCAGTCCAAGACGCTGGCGCGCGGAACGGCCGCCCCGCGCCGTTTCGGTTTGAAGCCGGCGAGGTCGGCGGGGGGCGGAGTTGTGGTTTCCGGCGGTTTTTCCCGCACGGGCAAATCCGCCACGCCGCGCGGGGTGCGGCGGGTCGGGCGGACGGGAACGGGGGCTTGCTCAGACGCCATAGTTCGGCGTCAGTGCGCCGGTGGCGGAGCGATACCATGTGCGCAGGATGAGCGCGAGCTTTTGCAGCTTGTGGAGCTTCGTGGGCGTGGGTGACAGCACGGGGAAGTCCTGCTCTTCGAGCTTGCGCAGCAGCCGCCAATACACCGCGCCCATCAGCTCGGCGGCGACCATTGCCTTCCGATCCTCCGGCGGCAGCAGTTCGCGGGCGCGGGCGAAGTGGTGGCGGGCGCGGCGGGCCGTGGCCTGCGCGAGCTGGCGGAAGCGCGGGCTGAACTGCCCGGCGAGGATTTCGGCCTCGGTGACTTCGTGCTGCTTCAACTCGGCGAGCGGGAGGTAGATGCGCCCGCGCGCGGCGTCGTTGCCCACGTCGCGGAGGATGTTCGTGAGCTGGAGCGCCTTGCCCAGGTGGATGGCGTAATCGCCGCACGGCTGGGTGTGGCCGAAGATTTCGATGCTCAACAGCCCGACGACCGAGGCGACGCGGTAGCAGTATTGTTCCAAACTTTCCCAAGTCTCGTAGCGCGTCACGTCCAGGTCCATCTCCACGCCCCGGATGAGGTCGTCGAACAGCGCGAAGGGCATCCGGTGGGCGACGATGTAGGGCTGCAACTCGCGGTTGACGGGAAACTGCGGCCGGCCGCCGTCGCAGGCGGCGCGGATGTCCGCGCGCCACCCGGCGAGGCGGGCGCGGCGCTGCCCGACGGGCACGCTCTCCTCGTCGGCCACGTCATCCACCTCGCGGCAGAAGGCGTAGAGCGCGCTCATGCCGGCGCGTTTCTCCTTGGGCAGCATGATGAACGCGAGCGCGAGGTTCGAGGCGCTGCGCTGGGTGATCTGCTCGCTGACCGGCGGAGTCATCGGGAATGCGGAATGCGGAATGCGGAATGCTGAATGCGCGGCATCCCGTGCGCCGCCGTGGGGGAAGCATTCATGGCGTGCGGCGCGGGGGCAGGCCGCCGGTCTCGGCAAGCGTGGGGTTGCGCGGTAGATGGACCTTGCGCTTGCGCTTCTGGCGGCGGGACAGCGCGACGAGCAGGAGCACCGGCACCACCACGAGCAGGGCCGCGCCGAAGACCATGACGAACTGCCCGTCCGGGCCGCCGCCGGGGCGGGGAACGCCAGGCTGGGGGAGGTCGGGCGGCAGGACTTCCGCCGCGAGGAGGATGGGCAGGCCCTCGGTCATGCGGGTCATTTCTCCAGCACGTCGGTGTCCGCGTCTGGGCTGGTGTCCGTGCTGATGCCGAGGCGCTGCATCCGGTAGCGGAGCGAATGGCGGGTGACCTTGAGGCGCTCGGCGGTCTTGTTGATGGAAAAGTGGTTCCGCTCCAGCGCGGCGAGGATGAGCTGCTTCTCGAAGCCGGCCAGCGCCTCGTCGAGCGAGTCCGGCACCGGGCCGTTGGCGGGCGCGTCGCTCTTGCGCAGCTTGGTCTCCAGCTCGAAGTCCGGCAGGTGCAGCGGCTGGATCTGCGGGCCGGGCGCGAGGATGACGGCGCGCTCGATGACGTTGCGCAGCTCGCGGACGTTGCCGGGCCAGTGGTGGGCCATGAGCTTGTTGGCGGCGGGCTTGGCGAGGGGCATGACGGCCTTGCCGAGCGAACCGCAGAAGAGCTTCAGGAAATGCTCGGCCAGCAGGATCACGTCGTGGCCGCGCTCGCGCAGCGGCGGCGGGCGGAACTGCACGACGTTCAAGCGGTGATACAAGTCCTCGCGGAACTGGTTGTCACGGATCGCCTGGATGATGTCGCGGTTGGTGGCCGCGAGGAGCCGGACGTTGACCCGGAGTTCCTCGTTGCCACCGACGCGGGTGAAGGAGCCGTCCTCGAGGAAGCGCAGGAGCTTGGCCTGGAGCGAGCGGCTCATGTCGCCGATCTCGTCGAGGAAGATGGTGCCGCCGTCGGCCTCCTCGACGCGGCCGAGCTTCAGCTTGAGCGCGCCGGTGAACGCGCCCTTCTCGTGGCCGAACAGCTCGCTCTCCAGCAGGGTCTCGGGAATGGCCGCGCAATTGATGCGGACGTAGGGGTTCTTCGCCCGGGCGCTGAGGCTGTGCAGCGCGCCGGCGATGAGTTCCTTGCCGGTGCCGCTCTCGCCGAGGATGAGCACGGTGGCGTGGGTGGGCGCGATGGTTTTGATCAGGTCGCGCTGCTCGCGCATCTTCGGCGACTCGCCGATGATGCTTTCGAGCGAGTAAGTGCTGGTGACCTTCTCGCGCAGCGCGGCGTTTTCCTGCAGCAGCTTGTGACGCTCGGCGCACCGGCTGACGTGGAGCAGCAGCTCCTCGGGGGCGAAGGGCTTCGACAGGTAGTCCGTCGCGCCGGCCTTGATGGCCTCCGCCGCCAGTTTCGGCGTGGCATAGGCGGTGATCATCAGCATCGGCAGCTCGGGCCGGCGCTTCTTCACGCGCGCGAGCAGCTCGTAGCCGCTGATGCCGCCGAGGTGCGCGTCCGTGATGAGCATGAGAAACTCGCGCTTCTCGATGAGCTGCTCGGCCTGCTCGGCGCTTTCGACGGTCTCCACGGGGTAGCCGTCCTCGGCGAGCAAGGCGGACAGGGAGAGGCGCATGTTCTTCTCGTCGTCCACGAGAAGGATGGGCGGGAGCGGATGGCTCATGCGGCGGCGGTCATGGTTGCTTTCGCCGGGAAGCTTAGGGTGAAGGTGGTGCCCTTTCCAAGCGCGGATTCCACCGCGACCCTGCCGCCGTAAATCTCGGTGTTGTGGCGGACGATGGCGAGGCCGAGGCCGGTGCCCTTTTCCTTCGTGGAGAAATACGGCTCGAAGATGTGCTCGCGCTGGTAGTCGGGGATGCCGGGGCCGTCGTCGGCGATGGTGATGACGACGGCGTTGCCGGCCTCGGGCCGCACCGTCACCGCGATCCGGCCCTTGCCATTGAGGGCGTCGCGCGCGTTGGCGAGGAGGTTGACCAGCACCTCGCGGAGGTGGGCGCGCTGCATGAGCAGGGGCGGGAGGTCTTTCGCGCAGTTGACCTCGATCTTGATCTCGTGCTGGAGCGCGGGCGGGAAGGCCCGTCCCAGCGCGTGCTCGACTTCCTCGCGCACGTCAATGCGCTCGACGCGGCCCTCGGCCAGTTGCGCGTAGCCCATCAGCTCGGTGAGGATGCGGTCGGAGCGCCCGACCTCCTCGCGGATCATCTCGATCTGCTGGAGGGCGGCGGGCTTGGCGTCGGCCAGGGACTTCTGGAGGCTGAACGCGGCGTTGTTGATGATGGCCAGCGGGTTCTTGAGCTGGTGCGCGATCTCCGCCGCGAGCCGGCCGGTCGAGCGCAACTGCTCCTGCCGCACGGCGAACTTGCGCGCCTCCGCCTCCGCCTGAAGCTGCAGGTCCGCCAGCACGTTGATGCCGTAGCAGGAGCAGGCGAGCAGCAGCAGCAGCAGCACGCGGAGGAAGAGGGACTGCATCGCCTTGCCCTCGGTCATGTTGGCGACGGCCAGCACGACGGCGCGGCCCAGGTCGCCGGCGTCCTCACCGGAGTCGCCGCTGGAAGTGCGCCGCTTGACCGTCGGCGGAAGGTTGGTTCCGCCCGCCAGGTGGGCCGCCGCGCCGACGTTGGTGGCGAGAGCGGCGGTGACGGGGGCGTTGGTTGGCACCGAGGCCGCATTCGTTGAACCAGCGGTGGCGGGGAACAGCACCTGTTCGGTCATCTGGCTTTCCACATGGTCCTGCGCCTGCTTCAGCTCCACCATCGTCAGGTCCAGCAGGCCGGCGAACAGGTAGCAGAGGATGATGAACAGGTTGACGGAGATTTGCAGGCGGACGCGCGTGATGCTCACGGCGTTGCGGATGACGAGCACGAGGAAGACCCAGTAGATCGTGCTCTCCAGGCCGCCGGTGATGACGGTCAGCAGCGCCACGAACGTCCCGTCCACGATGTTCAGCACGAACACCGCCCATTGCACCCAGGCCACCGGCAGGTAATCCATCGCCAGCAGCATCACGCCGATGAGGATGTTCGCGACGAGGTAGGCGCGGAACGCCCCGCGCACCGTCTCCATGCCCAGCTCGCCGATGGTCGAGACGCCCTCGAACCAGTTCGACAGGAAGAAATACGCCAGCGCGGCCAGGACGATCACCTTGATGGTCAGGCATACGTCCCGCTCCATGAACCGGATGCGTTCAGCCTGCTGCTCGGGCGGGACGGACGGAGCCTTGAACAGGTTCGCGAGCAGTTTCGCCTTGGGGGAGCGCAGCAATTGCATGGCGTCACTTCAGCAGCTTCATGGCCGCAGCCACGATGCCGGCCACGTCCCACAGTCGGCCCAGCCCTTCGTAGCCGCAGGACAACATCCCCGCCTCCGGCCCGATGAAGCGCGCCCCCCGATCCTTGAGCGTGCGGACGTTGGCCTGCGTTGCCGGGTGCGCCCACATCTTGCCGTTCATCGCGGGCGCGAGGAGCAGCTTCGCCTTCGGGTTCAAGGCCAGCGCGACGCAGGTCAAGGCATCGTCCGCGAATCCGTGCGCGAGCTTCGCCAGACAATTCGCCGTGGCGGGGGCGATCAACAGCAAGTCCGCCTCGTCCGCGAGCCGGATGTGCGTGGGCTGCCAGCCCCCCTCCTCGTCATACAAGTCCGTCACCACCGCGTGACGCGAAAGCGTCTTGAAGGGCAGGGGCGTGATGAACTTCTGCGCGTCGGCGGTCATCACCACGCGCACGGCGCAGCCGGCCTTCACGAGCTGGCTGCACAGGTCCGCCGCCTTGTAGGCCGCGATGGATCCGGTGACGCCGAGGACGACGACCGGCGGGCGGGCGGCGGCGGGCGATTTGGCTTTGCTCATGGTCTGGCGAGATGGCGCGCGGTGCGACCAGTTCCTTAACAAGCCGGCGCGAATGTGTCACGGCACTTTCCCGCCAGGCGTGGCTGGCACGGGGGATTGGACGAAGGGCACCTCCCTTGCGGCCGGGCCGTGACCTCCCCTGCGGAGGGTATGTTCAACCCGGCCTCCAGGGCTGACATTGTCTGCGTCAGAAGCCCGACCGTCCGGGCCTGCCACTGAATGTCCAACTCCGCCGCCCCCGCACTGGTTCATCCGGCTCCCGCCGTGGGGCCGGCCACGCCGTCGCGTCGGAGGCGCGTTGCCGACGCGGGCTTGGGGGTGGTCGGTGCCGCGAGCGCCCCCGCCTGGTTCACCGCCGAGAACCTCCGCCGGGATGCGCTGGCCGGCTCCATCACGGGATTGCTGGCGTTGCCGCTGACGGTGGGCATCTGCCTGATGTCGGAGTATCCGATCCAGGTCGGGCTGCTGACGGTGGTGTTCGCGTGCGTCATCGGCTTCATCACGTTCCTGTTCCGGCCCGGCAACTACGTGGGCACCCCGGGCGTCGCCGCCGGCCTTGCGCCCGTGCTGGCGATGAGCGTGCACAAGTTCGGCATGGAAAATATGCCGCTGCTGATCTTCATGACTTCGGTCATGCAGGCGCTGGCGTGGCGGTTCAACTGGCAGCGGTTCATCCTCAAGGCCATTCCCAACTACCTCATCGAGGGTCTGCTCGCGGGCATCGGGCTGAAGATCGCCTTGAAGTTCCTGCCCTACACTTTCGGCGTGGTCACGGAGACGGCGGAGTATTGGAGCATGGACCGCCTCAAGATCATCGCGCTGTCCATCGGCGCGCTCTGGCTCTTCCTGCACCTGTTCGGCCAATACAAGGCGAAGTATCCCGCCGTGCCCTACGTGGCGGTGATTCTGCTGGGGCTGGTGGCCGGGCACTACTGCACGCTGCCGATGCTGCACATCGAGCCGTCGGCGGTGAAGCTGGCCGTGCCCTTCGCCAACGTCGGCAACCTCCCGCCCAAGATGCTCCTCGAAATCTGCGGCTACTCGGTGATGCTGGGGCTGATTGACGTGATCGAGCAGGTCACGAGCAACGCCGCCATTGAGAAGCTCGACCCGCTGGGGCGCCCGGCCAACACCAACAACAGCCTGCTCGCCATCTGGCTCGGCAACCTCGGCTCCAGCTTCTTCGGAGGCATGACCAACCTCGACGGCCTCGCCAAGAGCGCGACCAACGCCCTCGCCGGCGCCGTCACGAAACTCTCCAACCTTTTCACCGCGCTGGTGCTGGTCATCTTCGTGCTGGAGCCGCACTGGCTTGAGCATCTTCCCTACTTCGCGCTGGCGGTGCTGATGATCTTCACCGGCTGGAAGATGGTTTCCGGGCTGGTGCATGTGGCCGCGCACGGGCGCTACGAGCTGATTCTCGCGCTCTTCTGCGGCATTCTCACCTACACGGTCGGCATCTTCGAGGGCCTGCTCGTGACGCTGGGCGTCCACCTGTTCGTGAACTTCGTCATCTTCCGGCACGAGCACCTGCCCTTGCTGAAAATCCTCCGGAAGCTGGCCGAGCGCTTCAGCGAGCCGGTGCATCCGCACAGCACGGACACGATGCACGTCCACAGCGACAAGGAAATCGGCGGGCTGCGCTACAGCAGCGTGCAGCGCAACCCGGCCGACCAGAAGCAGCTCAAGGACTTCATCAACGACTGGGCCTTCGGCATCAACACCCACAGCCTGCCGGCGGTGGTCGGCACTTACGATTACAACGGCCTGCTCTGGGGCACGTTCGCGAAGGAGCTGCGCGAGGGACATCACAACATCAAGGGCTACTTCGAGCACCTGTTCGAGCTGAAGAACGTCCACGTCCACTTCGAATCGGCGGAGGTCCGGCAATACAAGGACATCTACATCCAGTCGGGCAAATACGTCTTCACGTTCGACCGCAAGGAGCAGCACGTCAGCGTGCCGGCCCGCTATTCCTTCGTGTGCAAGAAGGAGCGGATGGGCTGGTTCATCCTCGAACACCATTCCTCGGAATTTCCCGCCTGAGCCACGTTTCCCCAGCCACCCATGACCACGACCCTCATCTGCCTCGCCATCCTCGTCCTCATTGTCCTGAGCACCGCCGTCATCCGGCAGGGCCACGTCGGCGTGGTCACGCGCTTCGGGCGCTACGACCGCATCCTGCTGCCGGGGCTTGGCTTCAAGCTCCCGCTCGTCGAGAGCGTGTGCAAACGGGTCTCCGTGCAGCACCAGTCCATCGAGCTGGAGTTCGAGGCCATCTCGCTCGACCAGGCCTATGTGAACTTCAAGTCGCTCATCGTGTTCGCCGCGCAGGACAGCTCGGAGGACACCATCAAGAAGATCGCCTTCCGGTTCATTGACGAGAAGAGCTTCATGCAAACCCTCGTCCGCAGCGTGGAAAGCTCCATCCGCGCGTTCGTCGCCAAGAAGAAGCAGGCGGAGATTCTCGTCCTCCGCGCGGAGATCATCGGCGCGGTGAAGGACCACCTCGAAGAGTCGCTCAACCACTGGGGCTACCACCTGCTCGGCCTGCAGATCAACGACATCTCCTTCGACGAGGCCATCATGCGCTCCATGTCGCAGGTGGTCTCCAGCAACAACATGAAGCTCGCCGCTGAAAACGAGGCGCAGGCCCAATACCTCATCAAAACCCGCGCCGCCGAAGCCGAGGCCCGCGCCATCCAGGTGAAGGCCGAGGCCGAGCGCGACGCCTCGCTGCTCAAGGGCGAGGGCAACGCCCGCTTCCGTGAGCACGTGGCCGAGGGCCTGGCCAACGCCGGCAAGACGCTCAACGAAAATGGCGTTCCCCCCGGCTTCATGCTCTTCACCATGTGGCTGGACGGCATGAAATACATCTCCGAGCACGGCAAGGGGAACGTCCTCTTCTTCGACGGCTCCAACGAGGGGCTGGAGCGCACCATGAAGCAGATGCAGGGACTCAGATCCCTCGATCAACGGTCGGCGTCGGCGGCGGGACACTGAGGCGGAGCGCGCCTACTCCTCCGGTCGTCTCCGCGCCGGCACCGCCACTTCGAGCCGCAGCCCGTGCGGCTCCACGCGCTCCGTGCGCAGTTCCCCGCCCGACTGCCGCGCCCGCGCCCGCATCCCCACCATGCCCAGCGAAGGCCGCTCAATGCCCGTCGCATCCGGCGGGGGCAGCCCCCGGCCGTCGTCCTCGATGACCAGCCGGATTTCCTTCGCGTCCGCCGTCAACGCCACCCGCACGCGCGTCGCGGCGGAGTGCCGGGCGATGTTGGTCAAAGCCTCCTGCGCGATGCGGAACAAGTGCGTCTCCGTCTCGTCCGCATAACGGCCCACGCCGGTCGCGCTGAACTCCGCTTCGAGCCGGGTGCGTTGCGCGAACTTCTCCACCAGCCAGCGCAGCCCCGCATCGAGGCCGAAGTCATCGAGGATCACCGGCCGCAACAATTGGGACAGCTCGCGCACGTTGGCGATGGAGTCATCCACCAGTTGCAGGCAGTCCTGCCGCAGCCCGGCGAGGTCGCGCGTGCCGCCCTTGGTGAGATTGGAGCGCACCGCCGCGAGCGACTGGCCCAGCTCGTCGTGCAGCTCGTGTGAGAACCGCCGCGCCGCCTGCTCCTGGCTTTGCAGCATGTGCCACGACACCCGGTCCAGCTCGCTGGATTGCCACTGGATGCGCTGGATGCTCTGCCGCACGAAGCCGATCGTGACGACCGCGCACACCAGCGCGAGCGCCAGGCTCGCTCCCAGCAGCCGCGCGGCATCGCCACCCAGTTGCTCCGATTGGTGCTCAATCTGCCGCTCCGCCGCCGCGAGCCGGGCGGAACTGGCGCGGATCAGCTCGTTGACCAGCTCCACGACCCGGTCGTGGTGGGTGAAGAGCGCCTCCAGTTTCGCGCGCGGCACCGGCCCCGGTCCCGCCAGCACGCGGTGCGCCTCGGCGGTGAAGGCCTTCACGCTCGCCTCCAGTTCCGCCCACTGGCGGGGGCCGGCCACCGTGCGCGCCTCGGCGGACAGGCGCGCCAGTTGGCGGTCGCTCTCGTCCAGTTCACGCAGCAGCGCGGTGGGGTCGGCGGACTGCGGGTTCAACTGCGCGGCGCGGTGCAGCACCTCCGTCATCGCGTTTTCCTCCATCTGCACGTCATGCACCAGCCGCGCGATGAGGAGCTGGTCGCGCGCCAGTTCGGCGACGCCCTCGCGGATCAGCCGGCTCTGCCGCACCGCCACCCAGCCCGCCGCGCCCAGCAGCACCACCACCAGCAGGAAGCCCAGCGCCAGCCCGCGCAGGACGTTGCGCCCGCTGATGCTGAAATACGTGAAGGGCATGGCGCGGGCGGCTCAGTCCACCACGCCGTGGCGCACGGCGAAGCGCACCAGCTCGTTGCCGGAATGCAGGTTGAGCTTCTCCATCAGGTTCCCGCGATGCGCCTCGACCGTATAGACGCTCAGGCCCAGTTGCGTCGCGATCTCCTTGTTGGTCCGGCCTTCGGCGATGAGCTGGAGCACCTCGCGCTCGCGGGCGGAGAGCAGGTCCATCGGGTTGGTGACGTGCTTCCGGTAATCTTCGAGCACCGCGTCGCTGACCTCGGGACTCAGCCACGCCTGGCCGGCGGCCACCGCGCGGACGGCCGCGAGCAGGTCGGCCTCGGTGGATTCCTTGAGCAGGTAGCCGCGCGCGCCGGCCCGGAGCATCTCGCGCACATACACGCCGTCCTTCTGCATGGACAACGCCAGCACCCGGAGCCGGGGGCAGGCTTTGGCAAGCTGCCGCGCGGCCTCGATGCCGTTGAGCCGCGGCATCGTCACGTCCATGACGAGCACGTCGGGCGCGAGCTGCGTGGCCAGCTCCACGGCCTGCCGGCCGTCGGACGCCTCGCCCACGACCTCCATGTCCGGCTGATCCTCGAGGATGCGCCGAAAGCCCTTGCGAACGACGCGGTGGTCGTCCGCCAGCAGGATGCGGATCTTCGGTGACGGCACGCGGATGGATTACCAGTTGCCCGCCGGGAAATCCATGTGGATCGGGGGCCACCGGGGCGGGGGCGGCTAAATCTCCGGGGCCGTGGACCGCGCCCGCCGCATCTGCTCCGCGTCGTAAATGGCCTGCATCCGCCGCACGTCCTCGCGGACGCTGGTGCTGATGAGCAGGTAGTCGAAGTGCTTCCATTGCGCGATCTCCTGCTTCGCCACGGCCAGCCGCTTCTTGATGGCGTCGGGCGCGTCCTTGCCGCGCTTCCGGAGCCGCTGCTCCAGCACCGCGAGCGATTCCGGCGTGAGGAACACCTGCACCAGCGCGCGCGCCAGCTCGGGGTCACCCTCCGCCTGCGCGCGGATGGCCGCCGCGCCCTGCACGTCCACGGCCAGCAGCACGTCCTTGCCCGCGCGCAGCTTGCCCAGCACCTCCGACTTCAGCGTGCCGTAGCTGTTGCCATAGACCGTCGCGTGCTCAAGAAAGTTCCCCGCCTGCACGCGCTTGAGGAAATCCTCCGCCGCCAGGAAGTAGTAATCCACGCCGTCGCGCTCGCCCTCGCGCGGCGCGCGGGTGGTGCAAGTGACCGCGCGGCTCATGTTCGGATTGTCCCGCAGCATTTGCTCGCACAGGGTCGTCTTCCCGCCGCCGGATGGGGCGGACAGCACGATCAACAGCGTGTTGTTCTTCTGGCTCATCGAGGTCGGAAATGCGGAATGCGGAATGCGGAGTGCGAAATGAACCCCCACGCGGCCGCTGCGCGTGGACTTGTCACCTGCCATTTGTCACCTGTCACCTTCATCACTCGACGTTTTGCACCTGTTCGCGGAAGCGCTCCAGTTCCGCCTTCACCTGCACCACCTCGCGCGAGATGACCGCGTCCTGCGCCTTCGAGCCGATGGTGTTAATCTCGCGGTTCATCTCCTGCGACAGAAAATCCAGCGTGCGTCCGACCGGCTCCTTCGCTTTCAGGCAGTCGGCGAACTGCTTGAAGTGGCTTTGCAGCCGCGTCAGCTCCTCCGTGATGTCCGAGCGGTCGGCGAACAGCACGACCTCCTTCAACATCCGCTCATCATCCGCCGCGATGCCTTCGAGGCCCGCCGCCTTGATGCGCTCCAGCAGCCGCGCGCGGAACTGCACCTGCACCTGCGGGGCCTGCGCGCCGATGCGCCCCGCCGCCGCGCGGATCAGCTCGATGCGCGCCGCCAAATCCTGCGCCAGATGCTCGCCCTCGCGCTCGCGCATCTTCACCAGCGCATCCAATCCCTGCTGCAAGGCCGCCTGCACCGATGGCCAGAAACTCTCCGCATCCGCCGGGTCTTCCTCCGCCTCCAGCACGCCGGGCGCGCGCATCAAGGCCGCCAGCGTCACCCCGTCCGCCAGCCGCAGTTCCTTGCACAGCTTCGCGAACTCGGCGGCATACGCGCGGGCCAACGCGGTGTTGACCTTCACCGCCGCCGCCGCGTCCGCGCCCGCGTGGACCGCCACGCGCACGTTGAGCCGCCCGCGCGAGATGCGCTTGTTGATTTCGTCGCGGACCTGCGCTTCGAGCGGTTCGAGGTCGCGGGGAAGGTTCAGCGTGATTTCCCCGGACTTCCGGTTCACCGAGCTGAGTTCCACCGTGACCTTGACGCCGTCCCGCGCGCACTCGCCGCGACCGTAGCCCGTCATGGACTTCATGGGCGCGGACTATGGGCGGGGGGGCGGGACCGGGCGAACATTTTCTGTCCAAGCTGGGCCGGGGGTGCAGCTTGGCATCCGCACCACGGCAGGCGAATCCCATGAACCGCCTGAAGAAGACCCAGAGATCAGGGGCGGACAGAGATGGGCTTGGAAGTCTTTGTCCGCCCCGAATCTTTGGGTTCCCTTTCCTTGGTTCATGGTCCCAATGCGCGGCGGGCGGTTGCGCCCCGCTGAAGGGCCAAACCAAACCGAATGTCACTTCCCAAGGGAGCGTCGTTGAACCGCTTGAACCCTATGACCAACGCACTCCTCCGAACCACCTTCGCCCTCCTCTGCACCCTGGCTGCCGCCCACGCCGATGTGAAGCTCCCGCCCGTCTTCTCCGACCACATGGTCTTGCAGCGCGACATCGCCGTGCCGGTCTGGGGCACCGCGTCGCCGGGCGAGGAAGTCAGCGTCGCCATCGCCGGCCAGACCAAGACCACCAAGGCCGACGCGCAGGGCAAATGGCGCGTGAAGCTCGATGCGCTCAAGGTCGGCGCTCCCCTCACGCTCACGGTGAAGGGCAAGAACACCGTCACCGTCACCGACGTGCTCGTCGGCGAAGTGTGGGTCGGCTCCGGGCAGTCGAACATGGACGGACGCGTCAGCGGCTACTCGAAGGGCGATGAAGTGCTCGCCGAGCTGGCGAAGAAGAGCTTTCCCCAGATTCGCCACATCAATCGCGGCGGCAACTGGCAGGTCGCCACGCCGCAGGCCAGCGGCGGGTTTGGCGCGCTGCTGTATCCTTTCGGCGTGCGGTTGCACGAGGAACTGAAGGTGCCCGTCGGGCTGATGCTCGGTGCGGTGGGCGGCACGCCGTCGGGCTACTGGTTGAGCGAGGAGATGTATCAGTCCGATGCCGCCTGCAAGGAAGCCGCCGCGCAATTCGCCAAGACGTATCCCCACGACGCCTTGATGAAGAAGTTCCCGCAGGACTTGGCGGCGTGGGAGAAGCAGGTCGAAGCGGCCAAGGCGGAGAAGAAGAACCCGCCGCGCAAACCCGCGCCGCCCGGCAAGCCCGGCGAGACCACGACCGGTGCGAAGATCGGCCACCTCTTCGAGTCGCACATCCGGGGTTACGTCGGCTATGGCATTCGCGGCGTGCTCTGGGACCAGGGCGAGAGCGGCACCGCCGTCGTGGGCGTGGACCAATACACCTTGATGGGCGCGCTGATTCGCGGCTGGCGCAAGGACTGGGCGCAGGGCGAATTTCCCTTCCTCTACATCCAGAAACCCAGCGGCAACGGTTGCGCGTGGGACACGGAAAATCCCGTGACGAAGAACGCGAGCAAGTTCGCCGCGCTGCCCGCTGCCGTGCCAACGGACGGTGCGTATCGCGAGTTGCACCTCCGCATCCAGCGCCATCCGAGCACCGCGCTCGTCACGGCCAGCGACCTCGGCTCCGGTGTTCACCCGACGAACAAGTCCGGTTACGGAGCGCGCGCGAGCCAGGTCGCGCTCGGAATGATCTATGGCCAGAAAGTCGAGACGCAGGGGCCGCTCTATGCATCGCACGCGGTTGAGGGTGGAAAAGTCCGGCTCAAGTTCACGCACGTTGGCAAGGGCCTGGCCGCCCGCCACAGCGAGAAGCTCCAGGGCTTCGCCATCGCGGGTGACGACAAGAAGTTTGTGTGGGCCGACGCGGTGATTGAGGGCGACTCCGTGGTTGTCTCCAGTGACAAGGTAGCGAAGCCCGCCGCCGTCCGTTACGCGTGGGCCAACGCGCACCCGTGGGCGAACTTGTTCAACAAAGACGGCCTGCCCGCCCAGACCTTCCGCACGGACGACTGGAAGTAGCCGGCGATGGCCCGGCGTCAGCCATCAATTCGGAGCCTCGTCATCGTCGTAACATGAAACGCATCTTCTTCAGCCTGTGTCTGGCCGCGGCCACCAGCCTTCTCGCCGCCGAGAAGCCCGTGCTCCGCGCCGGGGCCGCCGCCGTGGACATCACGCCGCGCGAGTTCCCGCTGAACATGCCCGGCGGCTTCAGCGCGAACCTCGCCACCAACGCGCACGATCCGCTCCATGCTCGCGCGCTCGTGCTGGCCGACGGCGCGACCACGCTGGCAATGGTCGTGGTGGACAACTTGGGCGCGTCGCCGGAGGTCATCGAGGAGGCGAAGGCCATCGCTGCCGAGCGCACGAAGATTCCACGCGAGCGGATGCTGGTCGCCTCCACGCACACGCACAGCGCGCCTTCGTCGAACACCAAGTCCGGTTCAGCTCCGGCGGTGGCGTATCGGCAGGTCATCTTGGACGGCATCGCGGAAGCCATCGTGCGCGCGCACGCGGCGTTGCGCCCGGCGTCCGTCGGCGCGGCGGCGCATCCGCTGCCGGAGGAAGTCTTCAACCGCCGCTGGTTTCTCAAGCCGGGCAAGATGCCGCCTAATCCCTACGGCCTGCTCGACACGGTGAAGATGAACCCCGGCACCAGTCCCGACGTGCTGGACCGCCCCGCCGGCCCGACCGACCCCGCCGTGACCATCCTTTCCGTGCAGGACGCGCGTCGCCGCCCGCTTGCGATCTTCGCGAACTACTCGCTCCACTACGTCGGCGGGATGCCGCCCGCGCAGGTGTCGGCGGATTACTTCGGCGAGTTCGCGCGCGTGATGCCGGCGCGCTTCCGGGCGGACACGAACTTCGTCGCGATGCTGTCCAACGGCACTTCCGGCGACATCAACAACATCCCGTTCGGCGTGAGCCGCCCGCCGCGCGAGCCGTTCGAGCAGATCCGCCTCGTCGCCGCCAAGACCGCCGACGCCGCGTGGCACGCGGGCCGGAAGATTGAGCAGCATCAGCCCGACGCCCGCCTCGGCATGATCGAGCGCGAAGTCACGTTGAAGTATCGCCGCCCCACGCCCGAGCAGGTCGCCGCCGCGCGCAAGGTCGTCGCCGTGAAAGACCCGGTGGAAAAGGAGAAGCTCCCGCGCCTGGCCGAGAATTACGCGCGCGGCACCATCAACGCGGCGGAGCGGCAAGAGCAAACCCTCACCGTGAAACTTCAGGCGATCCGCATCGGCGACCTCGCCGTGTGCGCGATTCCCTTTGAGACCTTTGTCGAGATCGGCCTCGAACTAAAGCAGCGCAGCCCCTTCCCGCTCACGATGGTCATCGGCCTCGCCAACGGCCGCCACGGCTACCTGCCCACGCCCGAGCAGCACAAGCTGGGCGGCTACGAGACCTGGCTCGGCACCAACGTCGTGCAGGAGGACACC
>Ga0172372_10005154_pt1 | contig 18298 bp, 21 predicted proteins | sample LakKiv5m_2_FD_114544 | JGI IMG/M metagenome (GOLD analysis project Ga0172372, IMG submission 114544) | Freshwater microbial communities from Kabuno Bay, South-Kivu, Congo - kab_092012_9.5m | ecosystem: Environmental > Aquatic > Freshwater > Lake | place: Democratic Republic of the Congo...
CGGAGCCGCTGCTTTTGCGCCCCTGACCGCCGCCTTTGTGGCGAGCCCCACCGCGGGCACTGCGTTGAGCAGCTCGGCCGCCTCAGGCTTGAGGCCGGTGGTGCCACCGATGCCGCCGGCGCCGCGCACCGGCATGAACCCGTAGCTCATGTCCTCAAGCACCTTGCCCATGTCGCCCACGGTGAGATCTTTCATCGTGATGCGGCCCAGCACGGGAACATCGACGCCGACCTTGTCTAGCTGCACGCCAGCCTTGGTGAGCAGTTCACCCACGATGCCCAACGCCTCCTGCGCCGTGTTGCGCGGGATGGGGCCGATTGAGGCGGGCGCATCGGTCGCCGTTGCGGCCGGCCCAGCGGCTAGCATTGTCGGCGGCTCGGCTGGCGCCTCCGGTTCAACCGGCGCGTCGGGAAACTCGAACGCGGTCAGCGCGGTGAGGTAGCGTTCCTCGATCGGACTGTAGGCCATCAGGTTTCCCCCTCCGCTTCTTTGAGCAGTTGCTTGATGCGGTTGATCTGCTGCAGCTTCATCCGATCAGTTTTGGCTTTGCGCTCAAGCGCGGGAATAGAATCAAGGGTGATTTTGCCGTTGATCCAATCCATCTTCTCGAACACCTCGAGCTGCTTGCGCGCCTGCTTGGCGCTTTCGCTGTTCCGCTTCTGCTCGATGCCGCGCTCCAGTTGTTCGATGACCTGCTGCGGCGTGATGACCTCCCCCTTGGCCGCGGCCTGGGCCATGATCTGGGCGGCCTGCGTTGCAAGGTTTTGGCGCCGCTTGAACTCGGTGCCCTTGGGGTCGATGGTGACGACCACGCCAGGGATGTCTGGGATGCCGGCGAGGCGGTTGAGTCCGCGGTCGAGCTCGTTTTGGCCGCGACGCTCGGTGGTGCCGATGTGCTTGATGAGCTGAACGTAGTCGCTGCCCCTGATGCCGCGGCCAACGTAGGGCGCCAGCTGCTCCGGCCCGGTGATGCGGCCAGAGTCGATTGCCCAGTACAGGTTGCCCAGCAGCAGCGGATTACCCTCGCCCTGGTTGGGGGCAAGCAGCTTCTCGAGGGTGCCGAGCGGCACGCCGTTGTCGGGGATTGCCACCAGCTCAGAGATGAGCTTCTTGCGCTCTTTGCTGTCTTCCGGCAATGCGAACACGCGCTCCAGAATGTCGATGGCTCTCCGCTCTCTCTCGAGCCTCAACTCGTCGCGCTGCGCCCTTTCCAGCGTCTCGCGCTGGCTGATGAAAGTCATGTATTCGGCCAGCACCGCGGCCTTGTCGGCATTATCCATTCCTGCAAACACCGCAGTCATCTTGCCGACGTCGCCGGCTACGATGAGCTTGCGGCCCGCCACTGAATCCGCGACGTACCGCTCGGTCTTCACCTCGGCGGCGACGGCATCAATTCTGGCTTGTTTCAGCTCCTTGTTTAATTTGTCCGAATAGTGCCCGTACATTTGACGGTCATTAAGTCCAGAGGCAACGGTAAGGATGTTCTCTCGAATTACATCGACAAGCTCTTCAATGCTGCGCGCCTGCTTTGTCTCGGGGTCTACATAGAACCCCAGCGCGATGGTTTTCTTCGCCAGCGTCATCTGGTTTTCGATGTCCCTGTCGGCAACAATCAGGCGCTTCTCCTTGTCGCGCTTGACCTCGCTCTCGAGCACCGTTTTCAGCACGGTGTTGCCGTGCGTTGCCATGACGGCGCGGAACTTGAGATTGGCCTCGGGATCGATCTTGGACAGCGCCGCAGAGAACCCTTCGGTCATCTCCGCAATCTTGGTGCTGACAGCTTCGCTGGTGAGCTCCCCGGCCTCTCCGGCAACCATCAGCTTGATGAGTTGGTTGCGCCCCTCCGCCTCGAAGTGCTGCGACACTTCCAGCGAGCGCGCCTTCTTGACGGCCTGCTGGAAGATGGTGCCGCCGCGTCGGTTGATCAGTGGCGTGACGTCGCCCTGCTTGGCTGCCGCCAGCTGCTCCGGCGTGACCGGGTTGTCCGCAACGAACTGCGCGCCGGCCTCCTTGGCATATTCGGCGGCCTGCCCAAACAACTGCGTGCTCAGGCGGTCGAGCACCTGCGAGATCTGGCCAGAAGACGCAGCGCCCTGGCGCAGGGCCGCGTAGTCAACTTGCGGAGGCGTGCCCGCCGGAAGCGATGCAGCCGTAACGCCGTCGAACTTTACCCGGCCAGAATCGATGAGCGGACTTGCCATCAGCCCCCCTTGAACATCTTGGTGATGTCTGGCGCGGTCGCCAGGAAATTCTGAATGCCCTGGCCCAGCTGGACGTTGCCGAGCAGACCACCGCTCCGCTCGGCGAACCTGCCCGCGGTGCGGAACTGGCGGGCTTGAGTTTCGGCAGCCTCAAGCGTCATGTCGGCCTGCCCCTTACCAGCACCATACATAGCGAGCGCGTCCTCGAAACCAAGCACGCGGGCGGTCAGCATGTTTAGGTCAGCCATGCCGACGTCGAAATAGGTGTTGCGGGTGTTCTCATCCTGCACCGAAGCGGCCGAGCCGGAGAACGCGCTCACGCCGCTCGCGGCAGCACGCGCCCTTACCGCGGCGTTGGTGCGACGCATGTTGCGCAGCAGCTGGTTGCCGGCAATCTTGTAGTTGAGCGCCTCGAACTCGGACTGCAACAGCTTGCGGCCGGCCTGCACCGCGGCATACCGCTGGTCCTGATCGGCTCGAATTCCAGCCAGGCGCAGCGTGTCAAACGCCTGCATCTCGTAAAGGGCCGCCTGGTAAATGCCCTGCGCCTTGGATGATTCCGATGCACCGTAGCTGGTGAGCAGGCCGGAAACACCGGAGGCGGCCTTTGCACCAGCCGACAGGCCAGTGAACACATCCCCGACGGAATCAAGAAAGGCCATGTCTAGGTGCCCCCATGCACGGCGATTTTGTACTCCAGGCCGAGCAGCGTCATCTTCAGTGGCAACGACTGCGACACTTCAATGGCCTGCTCGCGTGCGTATCCAAGCACGCCGTTGATGCGCTTCACGCCAGTGAAGGCCGGCACCGGGTCGTCTAGCAGCGGGTTGTCAAACAACCGGAACGGCACGTCCTGGTTGTTGATGCTGAGGTGCTGCGTGTCGTCAACAATGGCGTTGATCTCGACGACGCGCTTTTTGAATCCGACGCGGTTGCCGGTCTGCAGCTGAATCTCGACCGGCATCGTCTTGGCGTAAACGGTGAACGGCAGGCCGACCTCGTAGCTGGTCACGCTCTCGCGGTCGAACGTCACTGCGCCGCCCGCACTCACCGTCTCGTTGTTTTGGGGCACGCCATCGCAGATGACGTTCAAAGACTTGCCGACGTGCGGCAGACCCGAGCCGACACCTCCGGCAGACCCCCCCGTAAAGGCGCAATCTGTGACGCGCTCCTCTTGGAAAAGCTCGACGAAATAGCGCACGGCGCTGTTGAATGTCCGCTCTGTCACGACGTAAATTTGCGTCACATCGGTCTGCACATCCTTGAACAGACCGTCCGTGATGAACTCTGACGGCGCGATCACTTGCTGCGACCGCAGCACCGAAAACGCAGCCAGAGATCCGTCGTCAGAATTGACGATCACCAGCAGGTCACCCTCGTCGGTCGACGTTGCACGGCGCAGCGCCATGCGGCTCGGCGTCTTGAGCAGATGGCCAGAGAGCAGCGAGATTCTCTGCGTGACGTAGGTCAGCTGAGAGTCCGAGAACAGGAACTCGTTGAGCGCCTTGCCCTGGCGCTGTATGTACACCGTGCCAGTCTCGAGCTGCTCCACCCGCGTACCTGGCTTCGTCCCATTTCGAGACACTGCCTTGAAGGTTAGGGTGAGCGGGGTGATGGGCTCGGTGCCTGTCTGCGGCACAAAGAACTCGCCGCCGGTTGTGAAGATCTGAAGGTCGCGGCCCGAGATCATGTCGACAATCACGTTGAGCGAGTTGGTGTCCAGAGTCGCCTCGACCGCGTCGTCGTCCAGTACCTCGGTCGGTTTGAAGTCGAAGAACAACCCGATCTTGCTGCCCCAAATGGTCGACGGGCGCGCCTTCGAGCCGCCAAAATACAGGCGCCCCTCATGGAAATTGACCGTGCGCGGCCAGCCGCGGGCGGAGCTCCAGACCTCCTCGTGGCCAGTTTCGAGCTCCCAGCTGCCGCTGGCAATCGCCGCCGTGCTGAAGAACGGGAACTCGGTCACCGCCTTGACGACCGTGCCGCTGACGTACTCGACGATCCTGGCTCGCCCCTGCGGGATGCCGTTGATGTACTGGTTCACATGCAGGGCGGTGAACACGCTGGACCCAGCGGTCAGGGTGACGTTGCCAGCTACTTTGTCCGGGGTCAGTGTGGCGCTCGGGTTGGACACCGTAACCGTGAAGGCGTGCAGCGGGATGCTGTCGAACGTGATGTTGCTGATTGTCCAGGTGGCATCGTTGGCACCACGCACCAACTTCACCGGCTGAATGTCTGGATGCACCAGGATCATCGTGTCCGCCGACTGCGTCCAACAAAGCTGGGTCAGCCGGGAACTGCCGATGGTGGTGGTGAGGTAGGGGTTGCCAGACGCATTGATGTTGGTGATGACCGCACCATTCTTCACGACATACATGCGGTTGTGGGTGAAGACCAGCAGGTAGGAGTCGTCGACGCTGAACTCGAAGTTGACCAGGCGCACGCCGTTGCCGGCTGAATCGGTGCCGCTGTTAGGCAGCTCTAGGATGTGCTTGAGCCCAGGCCGGCGGCGAATTCCGCCTTGAGGCTGGATCAGCACGTTGGTGGCCTTGGCAAGCGCGTTGTTGTACTGCTGCAAGTCGATGCGCGAGCGCAGCAACGGGTCGAGCTCGCCCGTCGAGAAGTTCGTCTGGATGTCGACGAAGCGCGGCATCAGTTCCTCACCGCGATCAGAGAGAAGTCCTCGATGACCTTTGTCGCGTTGTTTTGGCCGTCAATCTGCATCGCCTGGCGGAGGTACCCGCCGCGGCCATTCTCGGCCGGGGCGCCGACGGCGATGCCCTGCCAGTAGACCGATTTCTCCCGCTGCTCGGTGATCGGCTCGGCCAGGTGCCAGGCCATCATGTACTTGAGCAGCTGCACGAAATACTGCGGCATCGCGAACTCTGGCGTCTGGTACTGGTAGTCGATGAAGACAGCCGGCAGGTTGGTCAGCAGCTTGTCGCCCTGGATTTCCCAATCTTTTGAGATCGTTGCGCCAGGGTTGGCCGACGGGAACACGGCACGCGGGTTTGCAAGACGGTCGCCCGGCAGCTGATATTCGTAGCGCCAGTAGGTGGCCGGCGTGGTGATTAGCTGGGCAAGGCCGATCTTCTTGAGCGAGAAGCTCCACGGGTAGAACACCAGCGTCGAGTCGCGCACGTCTGGGTAGAGGCGGTCCGCCACCGAGCTTTCGTCGTTGCCGTCGTTGAATGAGCTGATCGCCTTTGCGCCGAGCAGCAGCAGGGCGTCGGAGCAGATGGATACGCCGGTGTCTCCTGCAGCCATTGCCCAACCTCCAATGTGATGAGGGCCAGCTCCCGCAGAGCAGAAGCTGGCCCGGTCCTACATGACAACCGATTAGTCGGCGTCTGTCACGGTCAGGACGGTGGTGTCAGAAACGTCCACAACCGAGCCGGTGTTGCTCAACACAACGTGCCAGCCGGCGGTCGAGACATTGCCGCCGCTGAGGGTGACACGGTAGATCAGGTCGCCCACCTTCAGCAGCGATGCCACGCTGTTGAAGTATCCGGTGGTATCGACCGTAGCGGCCGCGTCGTCGGTGGTGTACGCCCAGATCTGCGGGGCGTTGCCGGCCTTCGACTGACCGCCAATTGCAACAAGACCAGTTGAACTGTAAGGCATGACGCTCTCCTCAGGTTTCGCGGCAAGTGATGGACACGATGCCTTCGGCATCGATCGTGACCGCCCCGGCCGAGAACACTTCGTTGACCAACCAGCTGGTCTTCTCGGGGATGTAATTGATCTCGGTACGCATACCGATGCCCTCGGCGTAGCCAATCGCGTCCTTGTGGAACGCGAAGCAGGTGCGGTCGAGAGAACCGTCGATGGCAAGGCCACCTTCGGAACGATCGCCCAGGACGTGGAACGTGAAACCCAGGTAGGTGTTGATTTCACCCTGCACCAGTGCCTTGACGCTGTTGAAGTCGGCGCTGGTGACGGCGGTTTCCGACAGCAGGTTCGCCAGGCCGTTGCCGTGAATGATGATGTTGCGACCGTCCGGCGGGACGTTAAAGCGATCCAACAGGCGCTTCGCCTCGCGCAGCTTGGCCAAGTTCATGTTGGTGTTGGCGCCGCCGATGCTGTTGGGAACGGTCAGCGTGGTGCCCGAGGCGGCAAGCGCGTCGAGGATCAGCTGATCCTGGCGGCGGCCCATCGCGTTGGCGACAACTTGAACCAGCTCTTGACGCTCGTCAAAGTTGACCTTGGCCTGGCTGAAGATGTCGCTGTACTCCGCGGCGTTCCAATCTTGCAGGGTGCAGGTGACGGTGCTGAAGCCCACGTTGAGCGGGGTGACGTCGTTCTGCGGCACGCGCAGGGTAGCGACACCACGGCCAACTCGCGGGAACCTGACGGTAGAACCCTCGACACCACGGCGTTGACGCACGGCCGGCACAAGCGTGGCCTTGGCTTGATAGGCCTGCTTTACCTCGGCGTCGAACAGGGTGACGAAGGCATTGCTCAAAGAAATTGCCATTTCGTGCTCCTTGTTTCAGTTGGACAAAAGTTTTGTCGCGCCGGTAGGCCTGTTGAACAGGGCCGAGTACTTGCGGGTATCGCCCGCCAATCGTCAGCGTCCGCTGCGGTAAGGGCTGCAGATGCAGTAGGCCTTGTGCGTATTTTCTGCGGTCGCTGTACAGAATGCAAGTGGGTCTATTGAAAAAAGACGCCCCGCACAGGGCGAGGCGCAAGGGTGCCCTAGCAGGAGAGGTCCAGGGCTCATTGCACGTTGGCGGCGAAAGCCCTTTCAACCTTCTGGCGATAGGCCGGGTCTGTGTTGTAGCGCGGGTCGGCGACCATCTGGTAGAGCTCTTCCTTCGACGGGGCGCCCTCGAGCGGAACCGACTCGATCGGAATGCGCCCTTCATAGGCCTCGCGGATCTTGACCAAAGCACGCAGGCCGCGGGCGGTCCCGCCCATGATCTTGAACTCTTCAAAGTCGTCTTTCGACCAGACGCCCTTGTTGACCAGGCCACGCGCCCAGTCGACCATTCCGTTGACCAGTGCAGTGCCGTTGGGGCCAAGCTGCTTGAGTTCAGCGCCTTGGTCAATCTCCGGCTCGGAGCCCTGCATCTCGAGGGCCATCTTCGTGATCGTGCTGTGCAGCTCGTCAAAGGCGCCCTGGCTGATGCCGAACTTCTGCGCCCAGCCAACGTAGGCCTTGGCGATCGGATCGTCCGGCGACGGCAACGCGCTGGTGTCGTAGTTGCCGTCGGCCGGCGCCTTGTGCTTGCCCGACGAAATTATGGCGCGCAGGTTTTGCCAGCTCTTCGCCATGTCCTCGTAGGCCGGCTGGCCGTCTTTCCAGAAGTTTTCCGGCATCCACTCCGGGCGCGCTGTTGGCGCACCTGGCGGTGCGGATTGCGCCGGGTCGGCGCGGTGGTCAATCTCAGCGGCTTGCGGATTCTCGGGTGTCGCGCTCTGGTCTTCGACCGTCACGTTGCCGAGTAGGCCGCTGCTTTCGCTCGCGGGCTCGACGGTTGCGGTTTCGCTCACAGGTTCCTCGCTCTTCTGATCCGTGCTTCAAGATCCCGCACCACGCTGTTCTGACCCTCGCGGTAGAAAGCATAGTCGCTGGACGCACCCGGCACGGCGACGGGGTGCTCAAGAATGGTGTCGCGCAGCCAACGCATGAGCTCCTGGCCGTCCTCGCTGCCGAGAACGCGCAACACCAGGCGGTCTCGGTCCTCGCGCCTTTGCGTGACCTCGCGCACGTCGTCTGGCTGGCCGATGGCCTCAAGCTCTTCCCAGCTCATGTTGGCTCTAGGGGCAATGACGAAACGTACTGCAGTTCCTTGATTGTCTTTTCGGTTTCGGCGATTTCTGCGTCAATCTGAACGATGCGCTCCAAGTCGCCGGAATTGACCGCACCAGATCGGATGTTGTTCAGCGACTGCAGTCTGTTCTGCATGACCCTTGAAAGGAAAGCGATGTTCATGGTTGTCCTCAGACGAGCGGGATGAGTTCTTGGCAAACAGTGGAAAGGTGCGACTGCAACAGAATCACATCGTAGGTGTCATTCCCGTCAATGGCGCAGTACGCGGCCATGCGGTTGCCCAACGCAGCAGTACCAGACTGCAAGAAATCGGTCGGGGTGAACGGCGAGAGGACGCGATTCCGCACATCAAACCTGTAAATCTGATTCACTGTTGAGGCGGTATACATATTTATGTAAAACATTCGCCCTTCGTTCTCAAATGGCGCATAACACCCGCCTGAACCCGTTGTCGGTAATGCGCCTTGTGAGCCGTCATAAACGATTGCGCCTGTCCATGCGCCGGTAATGCTTCCGGCAATATCCAACACATCAAGCGTTGCCACACCGCCTCGGAAAAAATAGTTGAACGAATGACGAGCATTTCGAGCCGCGTCAGGCTGGATACCAAATGACGGCATCCACATACCAGCAGGAGCATTGGCAGCAGGAGCCGCGCCAAAGTAAGTCGTTGACCACGCATTTTTCGCGATGTTGTTTGTGCCGTTGTTGATCGTGGCGTCGGTGTAGTTGTATGTATAGACCGTCGTGGTTGCGGTCGAGCGCAACAGCGCCAGATTCGGTAGTTCGATTACGAATTTCGCAGTCGCCGAAGGCGTGACCGTCCAAGCGGCGCCGAGCGTGTAAACAGCGGACGGGCCTGCTGTGTGAGACGCAATGATCCGGCGCTGACCGACCGCAGTGACGTTTGTCGTGTCCTCGACAATCCGAATCTGAAAATTGCGGTACTCGTTTGCGACAACCACGGCATCGCCGAGCGTTGCCTGACCAGTGATCGTGCTTGCACCCGCAGCGGTTGCCGTCAGTGCAAAGCGAGACACGACGCCTGTGTCGTAGTTGTACGCACCCTTAACCATTCCATCACCCGGAGAATGATCAAATGGGGTGTACTGTTCATCAAGAACGAGAATCGACGAATCCGTGCCAATGGTGGCAGGAAGGTTTGTATTTGTGAGAGATGCAAGCGTGTTGCTTGCCACCTCGAAAGACCGCCAAGATGTTGCAGCCAAAGCGCCAGCAGATAGCATCATCACGCGACCAGCGACAATCTCATATCGAGCGCCGGTTGTCGGTGTAAATCCGAACGAGGAGTGAACAGTAATCGTCGGCGTCGTGCCGGCGGTGTTGGCGACAATGTACCTCTCGGCGGTCTTTCCAGAACCACCAGCAGCATTGTCAATAATCCTCAGTTTGAACCCGTACTCACCAGACCCACCACGATTGGAAAGCATATTCAGCCCGACAGCCGCCGGCAGAGCAGTCGATAGCGTGATTCTAGTGGTGGTAGAACCGGCTGCAATCGTACCCACCAAACCGAAAGACGGTGCAAATGCACTGGTAGCACCAGCACCAAATGTACCTCCAAGTCCGGGGTTGACAGCAAAGTTCCATCCCTTAGTGATGATGTTGAATCGGTTCAATACCGCCGCGCTGACCAATTGATAGACGAATGGATTGCGACTTACGTCAGAGCGAAGATCGGAGCAGAAAGAAGCGGCAGCAGCATGAGCGTTAGGCGCAGGAGGAACCTGCACCCACATCAGGCGGTCGATGACTTTCTTGAACGTATTTGCCATTTTGATTCCTCAAGTAATCCGTGAGCGAACGCAATCAGACCACGCGCTCATGTTTGCCCCGTAAACCATAATACGACCTTGAAGCGTGTCGATTGTGGACAGGTTTGTCACGGTCGCGACAGTCGTGACCGTTCCGCTTTCAATCACCGCCGTCTGCCGGTGGCGCTGCAACGACTTGTCATAGCCAAGCGGAGCCATGAGCATCTGCAAAACACGAAGCATTCCATTGCGCGCTTCATCATCACGAACTGGCAGCGGAGTGTTTTCGGCCACGTCGTTTTTGACGTCACCGCTTCCCCAGAGCAGCTTGATCCGTTCAAAGTAGGCCATTGAATCTCCTCATAAAATGTACCAATTGGCGCCGTCTGCCACCAGTCGGAAAGACGAGTTCCTAAACTGCGTGATGAATGTCGTGTCACCATCGATCAACCCAGATGGGGTCGTAAACGTGACATTGAAGTTCTGCAAGTTCTTGAAATAAATCATCTTGCCGTTGTTGGTTGCTGGTGACGGCAAAGTCAGCATGATGTCAGTAGACGGGTTGATCAGCACCGTCTGGGCAGTGTTGGGAATCGCCGATGACGTTGAAACCGTAGTGACGGTTGTCTGGTCCGCGCCGATCCACTGCAAGGCGTTGCCGTCTGTGCCAATCGACTTGCCAGCGTTGGACGATTGGGTCTTGACCAGTTCGGCCAGCGCAACCAGTTCTGCCTGCCGGTCAGTCAGCTTGTCATCCCGGCCGCCGCCACCGCCGCCGATCGGCATGACAATCCACTTGCCCCACTGACCAGGCTCGGTTTCAAACCGCAACATGAGGCCTTTGACCTCATGCTTAGGGATCGGGCCGCGCTCACCCTGCGGACCCTGTGGCCCGGTGGGACCACGCTCGCCGCGCTTGCCGGGGGGGCCGGGGGGGCCGGCGGCGCCTGGCCGGCCTGGGTCGCCAACACGGCCGCTGGGTCCAGTGAGCCCAGGCGGGCCGGTGTCTCCGGCATTACCCTTTGGACCCGCAGGGCCGATAGGCCCAGGGGGGCCGCGCTCGCCCTGCTTGCCGGGGGGGCCGCCCACCGGCACATTGGTCATGACGATCTGGCCGGGATCTCCCTTCTCGCCTCGCTCGCCGCGATCACCCTTCTCGCCTCGCTGAGACGCCGCGGACCTCGCTAGCTCAAGCGCACGTTGCGCAACGGCGCGTGCAATCTCATCCCGCATTTCGCAATGCCTCCAGCAGCTGCTGATCTTCTGGGGTCATCTGCGGCTGGTTGACAGCCGCCATCTGCATCGCCATCGCAGCTTCCTGCTGCTGACGCTGCTGGTCGAGCATGAAGGCGCGCTCCGCGGCAGAGTTGCGCACCGCGGCCGGCACCCCGAACTTGTCGCCCAAATAGTCGACCACCGCGCCGGCCTTGAGCGCCATCGCGCCCTCCGGCCCGAAGGCCTGCACAATCTGCGCGTATTGCATGACCGAGTTGATCTCCTCCATGTTCTGCGCCATTGCCAGCGGGGCCACCGGGGTCACCTTCACCTCGAGGCCGTTGACGCGCAGCGGCAGGTCGATGAGGCCTCGCTCGTTCATCACCTCGAGGATCTTGGTGACCACCGGGATCATCGTCTCGTTGATCAGGCGGCCGAAGGCGCTGCCCAGGTTCTGGGCCAGCTCCTTCATGCGCTCGACAATCTCGGTCGCGGAGCGTGCGCTCATGTTGTCAGGGGGCAGCGACTCGTCGAGCAGGATGCGCTTGACGTTGGCGCGCAGGTCGTTGATCACAAGCTGGGTGACGTTGAAGTCTCCGGCGCGGGGCAGGGCGGTCAGGCTCGGGCCTTGCGGGCCGCCGTTGCGCGCCACCGGAATGATCGCGCCCGGCACGATCTTGACCGTGTTGGGGTTGAGCACGCCGTCGTCTGCCGCCGTGTAGACGCCGGCCACCGCCAGGCTCGCGTTTTTGAGCAGCAGCTCGATCGTCTTGTTCAGCGTCTTGATGTCCGGCAGCGCGGTCATCAGCGGGCCTCGACCGTAGATTTCCCCCGCGACCTTCATGTACCGCGAGATAACCCACGGCGAGCTGTTGCGACGCCGGTAGACGATCTCCTGCTTCGAGACCTTGTCGATGACGTGGTAGCAATAGTCGCCGCGCCCGTGATCGTAGATGCAGGCCTCGACGAGCTCAACGTCGTCGGTTGGCTTGTGATCGATGCGCCGCTGCATCTCGTCGGGGATCTTGGCGTCCGGCCACTGGCGCACGACGCTTTCCCCCTTCATGCGCATCCGGCGGTAGACGTTGTCGACCTGGCCGTTCGCGCCCTCTTCGTAGGTCACCAGGAACAGCGGCACCGGGATGAAGTTGATCGGGCTCACGTCGTCACCCGGCTGCACCATCATGCAGGCCGTGCCCACGCTGAGATCAAGGAGGAACTCGCCCATCGCAATGTCGAAGTTGGACTGCTTCAGCACCGCGAACATCTTGTCCAGATAAGCGTCAAGGATGGCCTGCGCCTGGTCGCGGTGATCGCCCGGGATGTCTGAGCCGGGCTCAAGGCGGCACCATTTTCGCTGCGGCGGGAACACCACGCTCTGCAGACGGTTGGCAAACCGCTGCGTGCTGTTGATGGCGGTTGAGTCGTAGACCCGCTGCATCTTCTTCGAGCCGGTCGCACCGCCTTCCCAGATGCCGTACAGCTGGCGCTGTGGCAGCGCGAACTCGTAGGCGTCTTGATAGAGCTGCTGGAACTCGTCTTTCTTCTTCTGCGCCATCTCATGCCGCTTGAGGATTTCCTCCGGCTTGAGGCGCTTGCCGCCCGGCGCGTCCGCGTACTCGCCCATCAGTTGCTCCCCAGAAATCCGGTGCCGCCCAGCGACTGACCTTCTGACAGGCTGGGTTGTTGCGCTGCGCGGAGCTGCTCGGCCGAGATCATCGGCCTGGTGCCGCCAGAGCTGCGCGCCCGGCGCCGACCGGCCTTGCGCTCGGCAACCCTTCGGTCGAACAGCTCGGTCTCTCTTGCCGTTTCCTCCTTCAGAACACCATCCTCAACGGAAAAATCAGGCAGAGAGGGGGCCGGCGGCAAAGCGGCCATTGTTGGCGCCGAGGGCATCTGCAATTCAAGCGCGGGCAATCTTGGGCTGGTTGGCGCCACAGGCGCCTCCGGCAAAACCGGGAAATTGGTAAGTGCGGGGCGGGTCGGCGCCTGAGCCGAAAATGTGGGGCGCGTGGTCGTCGTGTACGCATCCGGCATCTGGTCGACAAACGACCCGTCTGGCAGGCGCTGCTTTACATAGCCGGTGACATTATAATGGGCGGGTCCGCCGCGACCTGCCGGAAGATACATCGAACTGGTTTCAACAAACTGAGCCTCATCGTTGAGCGTCACATCGAGTGCGCGAGCACCGCGTCCCATATTCGTCATGCTGTATGCCAGGTCATTGCTGACGTACATCGCGTCGGACTGGGAGCGCACGACGTTGATTGGCCCATTAAGGGAAAGCTGCAGCTGTCCGCTTGGCGTGCGTACTCCTGTGAACTGCAACGGCCTGCCCTGCAGATCGCGCAGGTAGCCTTCTTCCCATTGGTCGTATGCACGCAACCCTTGCTGGTACTGGTCATAGGCCCTGTTGTAGTCTTCCATCTGGTTCGCATACGCGGTCTGCTGCGCTGTCAGCTGCGCCCCATATGACTCCATCATTCGCAGCACCTCCGCCTCGTGGTCGGAGCGGCGCCGGGTGAAGTCCTGCATCTCAATCTGATAGGCATCAAGCGCGGCTTGCCGCTGCGCGGCGTTGGCCTGCTGGGCTGATTGATACTCGGAAACGCGCACGCTGTAGGCTTGCAGCTGCGATTCATAGTCGCTTCTCATCCGCGCAACGGTGTCCTGATGCGCAGCCACGTCCAGGTCGTACTGCTTGCGCTTTGGCGCCGCGACCGAATCGTAGCGAGCCTGCGCATCCGCAAGGGCGGCCTGATAGCGGACCAGGTCTTGGTCAAGCCTCTGCTTTTTGCGGTTGCGCGTGGTGGCCATCGTCAAACAGGCACGCCCATGCTGTTGCCCAACATCGCGCCCTGGCCCTGCCCAAGCACGCCCATCTCGGGGTTGAGTCGGGCATCAGACAGCAAAGAACCGGGGCCGCTTCGACGGCGAGCGCGTGCCCGAGAGGATTCCTGCTCTGCAACTCGCTGACGCTCCGCGGCCAGCGCGTCGGCTTGCTCCTTGGCCCTGGCCTCGAGTTCTGCGCGCTGCTCGATGTATTGTTTGGACTGCTGCTCAAGCGCCAGGCGGGCCGCCTCGCCCTGGATGCGTTGCGCCGCAACGGATTGCTCTTGCAGGGTCAGCTGCTGGTTGAAATAGTCCTGTTGCGATTTGAAGAAGTTTTCCTGCTGCGTGAAGTCGCGCTGCATCGCATCGGTCTGCAGGCGCACCTGCTCAAGCTGCTGCTGACGCGCAGCCTCTTGCGCAGCGAAGGCATTTCTGTGCAAGTCGAATTCACGCTGCTGCGCGGCGGCTTGCTCCGCGTGGAAATCCCGCTGTTGGTCAAACTCCCGCTGCGCCTGGTCACGCGCTTGAGTCGCCTGCTCTTGAGCCTGGCGGCGGAACTTTTTTGCTGCGCTAGCGGTTTTGCTGGCCGAATAGACTGTGGCCGCTGCGCCGATAAAGGGCGCTACCTCTGCTGCTGCGGCGATAAAGGGCGCTACCTGTGCCATTTCAATCTCCGATCATTTTGCTGTAGTGCCGCTCGAATTCCCTGTGGCCCATGAACTCAAGCAGGCGCCCCATGTCCTTGTGCAGCGCGGTCGCGGTGTAGATCCTCTGCACCCCCAGCTCGCGCAGCGTCTGCTCGGCATACAAAAACAGATTGAGTCCGACCCGACCGCGGCGATGGTCCGGGTGGATAAAGTAAAGATCGACGTAGGCGGTCAGGCTTGACCGGTAGTGCAGGTGAGGGCGGACCAAACTGACGTGATACCCGACCGCCTGGTCAGCTTCGTCACGCGCCACAACGATGTGCAACCCTCCAACATCCTCAATCTGCCGGAAGGTGTCGATGTCAGGCTCCAGCGCAATCTTGTCCTTGTCGAGCTCAATCTCTTCCCAGTGCACCAACCACAGGTGGCGCATATCCTCAAGACACTCATCCATCGACTCGACGCTGTAGGTAATCACCGCAACCTCGACAGCACTCAAACGGCTCTATAGATTATTGTACACAGGCGGCGCGCAATGCAAGCGTTTGGTATCGGTCAGATATCGAACACATCAAAATCGGCCTTAGCAACCACCGGCGCCAGGTTGGGGCCGTGGTTGTAGGTGTCGTGCCGGGTCATGCGCTTGTGCTCGCCGCCGCCTAGCAGCAGGTAGCCGAAGGCGTCGCCGACGTGCGAGTGCTCGTTCTTGTTGGGCGCGTCGCGGAACCGTTCCTGCCCAGCGCCGACCGACACCCGCTTGAAGTGATAGCCGCCGGACAATGCCTTGCGCACCAGCTTGCAGCTGCGGTCGACCATCAGGCCCGGCTTGCCCTGGATCAGCCGCTGCATCGGCGCCGCACTTGACTCGCGCCGCACCTTGAAGTCGTTGCTGGCGGTCGGCTGCGCCTTCAGCCCGAGCGTGCGAAGGTAGTCGAACGCGGTCACCTCGTAGATCGCGTCTCGCGCCATGCCCGCCGGGTCGCCCCAGAGCATGATCTGGTGGCGGGGGTAGCGCGCATTTAGCTCGGAAAGCAGCAGCTCGCCGAATCGCTGCAGGCCCATGTCAAACGTGACGATCTCATGCAGGATCTGCCAGCGCCCGTTGGGCAGCTTCTGGCCGATGACTGCGGCCGGCGTGAGGCCGAAGTCGAGGCCGACCTGGATCGGCACCTGCGGATCTGCGGCCAGCCCCTCGGTCGACATCGAGACGTCGTCATACTCGGGCCAGACCGGCCGGCCCTCTTGGACGTAGACGTACTTGTTGCCCGCGTAGCAGTGGATCCAATCCAGCGACTTGCCGCCGAGCATCTGCTCGTAATACCCGGCCGGCAGGTTGCTGAGATTCTCGGCCTTGGGGTTGACGCGCCACCACTTGCCGGCGCTGAAGATGCAACCGTTGGCCTCTGGGAACTCGGGCAGCTGATCGGCCGTCACCTCCACCACGCCGCCGGGCTGATCGAAGAATCGCCAGGCGAACCTGCCCTTGATGGGATCCTTGACGGCCACCCGGTGCCACCAGTGATCGTCGTCCATCGAGTTGGTGTCCATCCATATGCCGTACCAAGTCGGCGACCCGTCGCGCTTCGTGGGGTAGCGTCCGACCCGGTGGGTCAGGCCGTCGATGACCGCCTTTGGCAACTCGCGGGCCTCGTTCACCCAGGCGCCGGTGAGCTCGAGCGACAGCAGCTTGCGCACGTCCTTGGGCTGGTCAAGCGCCAGAAAGATGACCTCGCAGTCGATGCCGGCCGCATCGCCACGCGCCGGCAGGCGCAGGTGGTGCGTGATGGGCGGCGTCCACAGCATCGACCCCCAGACGTTCTCGGGGAACAGATCCAACCAGGTCTTGATCGTGGTCGTCTTCAGCTCAGGATACGAGTTGCGCACGATGACGAACCTCGAGTACTTGATGCCGTCGATGGGGGAGGGCTTCTGCTGCACGGCCTTGAGCATGATCTCCGCAGCGCAGGCGTAAGACTTGCCCGAGCCAACCGGCCCGCGGATGCCGCGCACGAAGCTGCGGTCCTGCAAGAACTGCCAGGTCGTCGCGGACTGCGAGAAGTCCAGGTTCAGCCCGGTCACCGGGCTAGTCGCGTCGGACACGCTCTTCCTCCTCGATCGGGATGTCGACCACGTCGGGCGCCTTGAGGTTGATTCCGATCACGCTCGGGCGCTCGGCGTTCTCCTCGGCGTCCAGCAGGCCAGACGCCTTGGCCAGCAGGCGCAACACCTGCACCTTGTCGTGCAGCTCGATGTCGAGCTCGCTGGTGGCGTTGCCCTCCTTGTCGACCCTGGTGCGCACGCGGACGTTCTTGATCGCCCGGATGGCCTGCTCGGGGATCTGCGCGGCGGCCTTGATGCGCACGTTGCCGTTCTCGTCCCAGGTCAGGATGTCGGTGATCTTGGTGGTGGCCATGCAGAGCAGCTCTGTAGCTACAGCCTCCCGGTTGTGCTCGAGCGTGGCAGACCGCCCCAGCCGCTGCTGCACCGAGCGGATCCCGCCCCAGTTCTTCAGAGCGGGGATGGAGTCGGTCGCCTTCCTGCGCTCGGCCATCATTTACCCCTCGCTCATGCGGAAAACACCACCGCAGTTCGTTCCTAACCCAGTAATCCTCACGTTTGTGCGGTTCATGCTTCACCCCTCGCTGTCATCTTTCAAAAACTCAATGACTGGTACGACTGCGCGCAGCGCGGCATATTCCACCTGCACTTTCGCGCTGGCAATCATCTTCCCGGCCAGATTGGCCAATTCGGCTGCATCGCTGGACTTAATCTGACCAGCCCGCAGTTCGGCAAATACCTGCGCGAGTTCTTCGCGCAATTCAGACGCTGTGTTCACGGATATACCTCTTGATTTTGAGTAGTTCGCGCTGCGCTTCCACCAACGGCTGCGGAATGTCGGCACTGCGGACGCCGATCTCTTGCGCCAGCATCCGGCGCACATATCGGTCTCCAAGCCTGTCACGGTCGCGACGCATGTTTTCTCGGCATACGGTAGCGCGTTCGGTTGGGTGCGCCTTTGTCCACTCGCCGGCGCGTGCCTTCACCGACTCAGCATTGGCCGCATACCACTCGCGGTAATACGCTTTCATGTCCTCGCGCTGGTACGGCTTGACGGTTTGCGCTGCGTACCACTCGCGACTCCGAGCGTTTTCGCATTCGCGACACATGCTGCGGGTGCCACGGTATGCGTCGGCAGGCATGGTCACTGCACAGGTGCGGCAGGTTTTCATTCCTGCCTCTCCAAACTGGCAGCGCACACCGGACAAACGTAGGTGACGGTGCAGGATGGCTTGCCACTCCCTATCCCGTGCGCCCGCTCGATGGCGCGGGCGAAACCTATTAGTTCGCTGATGCTGAACCCATCAAAATACAAATCTAAAATCTCGTCATCCGTCAGCGGCTTGCGCTGCGGTGGGGCGGTGTACAGGGGCAGCGCACGATGCTCAGAAGTAAAGTTGGCAGGGTTGTCTGTGACGCAAACGGACTCGCCATCTAGTGTGTAAACCATCCACGCCACCGGCTCCGGCGCGCTTAGTGCCATCTGCGCTGCTGCTCTCAAGTCACTCATGCCTCACCCCTCGCTCGAATGGCGTCTCTGGCTTGCGCGTACGCCCAGTTACACCGTTGCTGCACTTCCGACACCGGGCCAGACCTAATCAGTCCATCAACAGTCCGCGCACAAGCCTCACGCTCGGCCAGAACCGCCGCTTGGACAACGTCCGGCTCCTCCTCCGCCAGTGCTTCGCGGAGGGCATCGATTGCCACACGCATACCACCCACGAACTCAATCGACCCGCAGCGGTGGGCGGCCAAGTCGTAGTAGGGTCCTTCCCACGCCTCAATCACTTTCTC
>Ga0172372_10005155_pt1 | contig 18298 bp, 16 predicted proteins | sample LakKiv5m_2_FD_114544 | JGI IMG/M metagenome (GOLD analysis project Ga0172372, IMG submission 114544) | Freshwater microbial communities from Kabuno Bay, South-Kivu, Congo - kab_092012_9.5m | ecosystem: Environmental > Aquatic > Freshwater > Lake | place: Democratic Republic of the Congo...
GAACTGGGCCAAGACCGGCTCGCTGTGGCCCATGACCTTCGGTCTGGCCTGTTGCGCTGTCGAAATGATGCATGCCGCCACCGCGCGTTACGACCTGGGGCGCTTCGGTGCCGAGGTGTTCCGGGCCAGTCCCCGACAGTCGGACCTGATGATCGTTGCCGGCACCCTGTGCAACAAGATGGCGCCGGCGCTGCGCAAGGTGTACGACCAGATGGCCGAGCCTCGCTGGGTGCTGTCCATGGGGTCTTGCGCCAACGGTGGCGGCTACTACCACTACAGCTACTCCGTGGTTCGCGGCTGTGATCGTGTGGTGCCTGTGGATGTGTATGTGCCGGGCTGCCCGCCCACGGCCGAGGCGTTGATCTACGGGATCATTCAGTTGCAGCAGAAGATCCGCCGCACCAACACCATCGCCCGGGCCTGATCGGCCACCGGTTTGAGCCAGAAAGACGGATCATGAGCGACACCGCCTACACGACACCTGCCGAAACCATTGCGGCCACTGTCTCGCAGCTGCTCGGGGACCGGGTGCGAACCCTCACCGTGGCGCGTGGCGAGGTCACGCTGGAGCTGGCCGCGGCGGACTACCTGACGGCCATGCAGATGCTGCGCGATGCACCGCAGACGCGCTTCGAGCAACTGGTGGACCTGTGCGGCATGGACTATTCCAGCTACGGCGATGGTCGTTGGGAAGGTGCCCGCTTCGGTGTGGTGGTGCACCTGTTGTCGGTGAGCCTCAATCACCGTCTGCGGGTTCGCGTGTTCTGCCCGGATGACGATTTCCCGGTGGTGCCCTCGGTCAATGGCGTGTGGAATGCGGCCAACTGGTACGAGCGCGAGGCGTTCGATCTGTACGGCATCGTGTTTGAAGGGCACGATGATCTGCGCCGCATCCTCACCGACTACGGTTTCATCGGTCATCCCTTCCGCAAGGACTTCCCGTTGTCCGGCCATGTCGAGATGCGTTACGACGCTGAGCGCCAGCGCGTGGTTTACGAACCGGTGAGCATCGAGCCGCGCGAGATCACGCCGCGGGTGATCCGCGAAGACAACTACGGAGGCCTGCACTGAGGGCGTTAGCCCCAGCGGAGATCCCACATGGCTGAAATCAAGAACTACACCCTCAACTTCGGTCCGCAGCACCCGGCCGCGCACGGCGTGCTGCGCCTGGTGCTGGAGCTCGACGGCGAGGTGGTGCAACGCGCCGATCCGCACATCGGCCTGCTGCACCGTGCCACCGAAAAGCTGGCCGAGCACAAGACTTTCATCCAGTCGCTGCCCTACATGGACCGGCTGGATTACGTGTCGATGATGTGCAACGAGCACGCCTACTGTCTGGCCATCGAAAAGCTGCTGGGCATCGAGGTGCCGATCCGCGCGCAGTACATCCGCGTGATGTTCAGCGAGATCACCCGCCTGCTCAACCACCTGATGTGGCTGGGCTCGCACGGCAACGACTGCGGCAGCTCGACCATTCTGATCTACGCCTTCCGCGAGCGCGAAGACCTGTTCGACATGTACGAAGCGGTGTCGGGTGCGCGCATGCACGCGGCCTACTTCCGTCCGGGTGGCGTCTACCGCGACCTGCCGGACACCATGCCGCAATACACGGTGAGCAAGATCCGCAACGCCAAGGCGCTGGCGGAGATGAACACCAACCGCCAGGGTTCGCTGCTCGATTTCATCGACGACTTCACCCAGCGCTTCCCGACCTATCTGGCCGAGTACCACACGCTGCTGACCGACAACCGCATCTGGAAACAGCGCACGGTGGGCATCGGTGTCGTGCCGCCCGAGCGGGCGCTTAATCTGGGCATGACCGGTCCCATGCTCCGCGGCTCCGGCATCGCTTGGGACCTGCGCAAGAAGCAGCCCTACGACGTCTACGACCGCATGGACTTCGACATCCCGGTCGGCAAGACGGGGGACACCTACGACCGCTACCTCGTCCGCATGGAAGAGATGAAGCAGTCCAATCGCATCATCAAGCAGTGCGTGGACTGGCTGCGGGTCAATCCCGGTCCGGTCATCACGGACAACCACAAGGTGGCACCGCCTTCGCGCGAAGCGATGAAGTCGAGCATGGAGGAGCTGATCCACCACTTCAAGCTCTTCACCGAAGGCTTCCACGTGCCCGAGGGCGAGGCCTACGCCGCAGTCGAACATCCCAAGGGCGAGTTCGGCATCTATCTCGTCAGCGACGGTGCGAACAAGCCTTACCGCCTGAAGATCCGCGCCCCGGGCTTTGCCCACCTGGCCACACTGGACGAGATGGCGCGCGGCCACATGCTGGCCGACGCGGTGGCCATCATCGGCACCATGGACATCGTTTTCGGAGAAATCGACCGATGAGTCACGCTTCGCAAACCACCGGGCCGGTGCAGGCCCTGGCACTGTCGGACGCTACGCGCGCCCGTTTTGCCCGTGAAGTGGCCAAGTACCCGCCCGAGCAGGCGCAGTCGGCCGTGATGGCCTGCCTGTCCATCGTGCAGCAGGAAAACGGCTACGTCAGCGTTGAAGCCGAGCAGGCGATCGCCGACTACCTGGGCATGCCCGTCATGGCGGTGCACGAAGTCACCACCTTCTACAACATGTACAACCAGCGGCCAGTGGGCAAGTTCAAGCTCAACGTCTGCACCAACCTGCCGTGCCAGCTGCGCGATGGCTACACCGCGCTGCACCATCTGGAAAAAAAGCTGGGCATCGCCATGGGCGAGACCACGGCGGACGGCCTGTTCACCTTGCAGCAGAGCGAATGCCTGGGCGCTTGCGCCGATTCGCCGGTGATGCTGGTGAACGACCGTCACATGTGCAGTTTCATGAGCAACGACAAGCTGGATCAGTTGATCGACGGTCTCAAGGCGGCGGAGGGCAAGCAATGAACGCCCAGCAAGTGCTCGCGCAGTTCGCCGCCACGGGCGTGCAGACCTGCTTCCACGGCCGCCACATCGAGCCGCAGATCTACAAGGACCTGAACGGCAGCAACTGGTCGCTCAAGGACTACGAAGCGCGTGGTGGCTACCAGGCGCTACGCAAGATCCTTGGCATGGACGGCTCCGCGCCCAACCCCGAGACCGGCTTCGTCGGCATGACCCAGGACCAGGTGATCGCCACCGTCAAGGAATCCGCGCTGCGCGGCCGTGGCGGTGCGGGTTTCCCATCGGGCCTGAAGTGGAGCTTCATGCCGCGCCAGTTCCCGGGTCAGAAGCACCTGGTCTGCAACTCCGACGAGGGCGAGCCGGGCACCTGCAAGGACCGCGACATCCTCATGTACAACCCGCACATCGTCATCGAAGGCATGGCGATCGCGGCGTACGCCATGGGCATCAACGTGGGCTACAACTACATCCACGGCGAGATTTTCGAGGTGTACGAGCGCTTCGAAGCAGCTCTGGTAGAGGCGCGCGCCGCCGGTTACCTCGGCAACAACATCATGGGCTCGAACTACTCGTTCCAGCTGCACGCCCACCATGGTTTTGGTGCCTACATCTGCGGTGAAGAAACGGCGCTGCTCGAATCGCTGGAAGGCAAGAAGGGACAGCCGCGGTTCAAGCCGCCGTTCCCGGCCAGCTTCGGTCTGTACGGCAAGCCGACCACCATCAACAACACCGAGACCTTCGCGGCGGTGCCCTGGATCATCCGCAACGGCGGCCAGGCCTACCTCGAATGCGGCAAGCCCAACAACGGCGGCACCAAGATCTTCTCGGTCAGCGGTGACGTGAACCTGCCGGGCAACTACGAGATCCCGATGGGCACGCCGTTCGCCAAGCTGCTGGAACTGGCCGGCGGTGTGCGCACCGGACGCCAGCTCAAGGCGGTGATCCCTGGCGGTTCGTCTTCGCCCGTGCTGCCCGCGTCCATCATCATGGACTGCACCATGGACTACGACTCCATCAGCAAGGCCGGCTCGATGCTGGGTTCCGGCGCCGTGATCGTGATGGACGACACCCGTTGCATGGTCGAGTCGCTCAAGCGCCTGTCCTACTTCTACATGCACGAGTCCTGCGGCCAGTGCACGCCTTGCCGCGAAGGCACGGGCTGGCTCTGGCGCCTGGTCGACAAGATCCAGCGCGGCGAAGCCAAACCGGCTGACATGGACCTGCTGGACAACGTGGCCGAGAACATCATGGGCCGCACCATCTGCGCCCTGGGCGACGCGGCGGCCATGCCGGTGCGCGCCATGCTCAAGCACTTCCGTCACGAGTTCGCGGCCATGATCAAGGCCGACGCCCCCGCCTGAAAGTAGACGAGAACCATGGTTGAAATCGAACTCGACGGCCAGAAGGTCGAAGTGCCCGCAGGCAGCATGATCATGCATGCGGCCGAGAAAGCAGGCACCTACGTGCCCCATTTCTGCTACCACAAGAAGCTCTCCATCGCCGCCAGCTGCCGCATGTGCCTGGTCGAGGTGGAGAAGGCGCCCAAGCCCATGCCCGCCTGCGCCACGCCGGTGACCATGGGCATGATCGTGCGCACCAAGTCCGACAAGGCCATCAAGGCCCAGAAGTCGGTCATGGAGTTCCTCCTGATCAACCACCCGCTGGATTGCCCGATCTGCGATCAGGGCGGCGAGTGCCAGTTGCAGGATCTGGCCGTGGGCTACGGTGGTGGCAGCTCGCGCTACGAAGAAGAGAAGCGCGTGGTGTTCCACAAGAACGTGGGCCCACTGATCTCCATGGAGGAGATGAGCCGCTGCATCCACTGCACCCGCTGCGTTCGCTTCGGCCAGGAAATTGCTGGCGTGATGGAACTGGGCATGTCGCACCGCGGCGAGCACGCCGAGATCGAGACTTTTGTCGGCCAGTCGGTGGACTCCGAGCTGTCGGGCAACATGATCGACATCTGCCCGGTGGGCGCGCTCACCAGCAAGCCGTTCCGCTACAGCGCCCGTACCTGGGAGCTGTCGCGCCGCAAGAGCGTGAGCCCGCACGATTCGACCGGCGCCAACCTGATCGTTCAGGTCAAGAACCACCAGGTGATGCGCGTGGTGCCACTGGAGAATGACGCCGTCAACGAGTGCTGGATCGCCGACCGCGACCGTTTCTCGTACGAGGCCCTCAACAGTGCAGACCGCCTGACCCAGCCCATGCTCAAGCAGGGCGGTGAGTGGAAGACGGTTGACTGGCAGACCGCGCTGGAGTATGTGGCCAACGGCCTCAAGCAGGTCAAGGCCGATCATGGTGCGCAGGCGATCGGTCTGCTCGCCAGTCCACACAGCACGGTCGAGGAGTTGACCCTGGCGGGCGCCTTGGTGCGCGGCCTGGGCAGCGACAACATCGATGCCCGCCTGCGCCACGCTGATTTCAGCAACGCTGCTGCCGCGGGTCAGGCACGCTGGCTGGGGCGTCCGATCAGCGATCTGTCGCACCTGCAGCGCGTGCTGGTGGTGGGGTCCAACCTGCGCAAGGACCACCCGCTGTTTGCGCAGCGTCTTCGCCAAGCCGTGCGCAGGGGCGCGCAACTGAATGTGCTGGATGCCGCCTCGCCCCAGTGGGCCATGGCCGTCAAACATGCGGTGCTCGCCGACGCTTCTGGCTGGGTGGCAGCGCTGGCGGGCGTTGCCAATGCTGTGGGCGCCGAGACGGGTGTGCTCGCGCCGGTCGCTGCCGAGGTGAATGACACGGCACGGGCTATTGCCAAGTCCTTGCTGGGCGGCGAGCAGAAGGCCATCCTCCTAGGCAACGCCGCAGCCCACCACACACAAGCCGCCAGCCTGCTGTCGCTGGCCAACTGGATCGCACAACAAACCGGCGCCACCGTGGGCTACCTGACGGAAGCGGCCAACACCGTGGGCGCCCAGCTGGTGAATGCCCAACCGGTGCAGGGCGGCCTCAACGCCGGGCAGATGCTGGCGGGCGCCGCCAAAGCGTTGGTTCTGCTGAACACCGAGCCGGCGTTTGACAGTGCGGCCGGTGCTGCCGGTCTGCAAGGCGCGGACATGGTGGTCACCCTCAGCCCGTTCAAGTGCAACCTCGACATCAGCGACGTGCTGTTGCCGATAGCCCCGTTCACCGAGACGTCGGGCTCCTTCGTCAACGCCGAAGGCCGCCTGCAGAGCTTCCCTGCCGTGGTGCGCCCGCTGGGTGAGACCCGTCCGGCCTGGAAGGTGCTGCGCGTGTTGGGCAACCTGCTGGGTCTGCCGGGTTTTGACGCCGATTCGTCCCAGGCGGTGCTGGCAGCTGCGCTGCCCGGCGTGGCGGCTGGCCAGGTGGTTGATGCCGCACGCCTGTCGAACCTGAGTACGGCCTACATCGACCTGCAGCCCGCACAAGGTCAGCCTTGCGTGGCGCCCATCTACCAACTCGATTCGCTGGTGCGGCGCGCCAGCTCGCTGCAGCTCACGGCCGATGGCCGCGCAGCTCAAGGAGCACACGCATGATCGACGCGCTGTACAACGCCGGTCTGGGCCTGCTGTCTGCCTCGTGGTGGACGACGGCTGCCTGGCCTGTGATCTGGAATCTGCTCAAGATCGTGGTGCTGCTGGCGCCGCTGATGGGTGCCGTGGCGTACCTCACGCTCTGGGAGCGCAAGCTGCTGGGCTTCATGCAGGTGCGCCTGGGACCCAACCGGGTCGGTCCCTTCGGCCTGCTGCAGCCGATTGCGGACGCGGTCAAGCTGCTCACCAAGGAAATCATCAGCCCCAGCGCGGCCGCGCCGGGCCTGTTCCGCCTGGGTCCCATCATGGCCATCATGCCGGCCCTGGCGGCCTGGGTGGCCGTGCCCTTCGGGCCCGAGGCCGTGATCGCCAACGTCAATGCCGGCCTGCTCGTCATCCTGGCCATCACCTCGATCGAGGTGTACGGCGTGATCATTGCCGGCTGGGCCTCGAACTCCAAGTACGCCTTCCTGGGGGCGCTGCGCGCGTCGGCCCAGATGGTGAGCTACGAAATTGCGATTGGCTTCTGTTTCCTGGTGGTGGTCATGACCGCCGGCAGCCTGCACCTGGGCGAGATCGTCGCCTCGCAGGCGCGCGGCATGGGCGCCGACATGGGGCTGGGCTTCCTGTCCTGGAACTGGTTGCCGCTGTTGCCCATCTTCGTCGTCTACCTGATCTCCGGCGTGGCCGAGACCAACCGCCACCCCTTTGACGTGGTCGAAGGTGAAGCGGAAATCGTGGCCGGCCACATGGTCGAGTACTCGGGCATGGGCTTCGCCATCTTCTTCCTGGCCGAATACGCCAGCATGTGGCTGGTCTCCATCCTGGCGGTGCTGATGTTCCTGGGCGGCTGGCTGCCCCCGATCGACAGCGCCTTGTTCAACTGGATCCCCGGCTGGATCTGGCTGGGCATCAAGACCTTCTTCGTGGTCTCCCTGTTCATCTGGATCCGCGCCACCTTCCCCCGTTTCCGTTACGACCAGATCATGCGTCTGGGCTGGAAGATCTTCATCCCCGTGACGCTGATCTGGCTGGTGCTGGTCGGCGGTCTGATGCAGACCTCCTGGAACATCTGGAAATAAGCAGGGCGAAACACCATGTCCACCTCCGCTTCTCCCAACGTGGTCGCGCCGTTTTCACTGGGCGACTTTTTCAAGAGCTTCCTGCTGGTCGAGCTGTTCAAGGGCATGGCCCTGACCGGCCGCTACGCCTTTCGCCGCAAGGTGACGGTGCAGTTTCCGGAGGAAAAGACACCGCTGTCGCCGCGTTTTCGCGGCTTGCACGCCCAGCGGCGTTATGAAAACGGCGAAGAGCGCTGCATTGCCTGCAAGCTGTGCGAAGCCGTCTGTCCGGCCGTGGCCATCACCATCGAGGCTGCCCAGCGCGAGGACGGCACGCGCCGCACCACACGCTACGACATCGATCTGACCAAGTGCATCTTCTGCGGTTTCTGTGAGGAAGCCTGTCCGGTCGACGCCATCGTCGAAACGCAGATCCTGGAATACCACGGTGAGAAGCGGGGTGACCTGTACTTCACCAAAGAGATGCTGCTGGCCGTGGGCGATCGCTACGAACCCCAGATCGCTGCGGCCAAGGCGGCCGACGCCAAGTACCGCTGAGCCCGGCGAAAGACACGCACCATGGATTACCAGACCGGCTTTTTCTACCTCTTTTCGGCAGTGCTGCTGTTTGCCGCCTACCGGGTGGTGACCGCGCGCAACCCCGTGCACGCGGTTCTCTATCTCATGCTGTCCTTTTCGCAGGCGGCGGCCCTGTGGCTGCTGCTCAAGGCCGAGTTTCTCGGCCTCACGCTGGTGCTGGTGTACCTGGGCGCGGTGATGGTGTTGTTCCTGTTCGTGGTGATGATGCTGGACATCAAGCTGGACGGTGACCGCTGGGGCTTCTGGCAGAACTTCCCGCTCGCCGCGGCGCTGGGTGCTGTGGTGGCTGCCGAGATCATCGCCGTGCTGTGGGTGGGTTTCCCCCGCCTGACCGGGGTGCCCGAGGTGGCCGCTGCCGCCACCGAGGTGTCGAACACCAAAGCGTTGGGTCAGCTGCTCTACACCGAGTACCTGTATCCGGTGGAAGTGGCGGCCGTGATCCTGCTGGTGGCCATGATCGCCGCCATCGCTCTGACGCTGCGCCAGCGCAAGGACAGCAAGGCCATCAACCCGGGTGAACAGGTGCGCGTGCGCGCCGCCGACCGCCTGGTCGTGCTCCCGCTGGCCGCCACACAAAAGGCCGCGCCCGCGGCCGACAAAGCCGAGGAGGGCAAGGCATGATGAGCCTGTCATTGGGGCATTTCCTCGCCGTTGGCGCGATCCTGTTCGCGCTCTCGGTGGTGGGCATCTTTCTCAACCGCAAGAACCTGATCGTGTTGCTGATGGCCATCGAACTGATGCTGCTGGCCGTCAACATGAACTTCGTGGCGTTCTCCCATTACCTGGGCGATATGCACGGCCAGGTCTTCGTGTTCTTCATCCTCACCGTGGCGGCCGCCGAGTCGGCCATCGGCCTGGCGATACTGGTGCTGCTGTTCCGCAACAAGGCGTCCATCAGCGTCGAAGAACTCAACACCCTCAAGGGTTGAAGCCCGCTACAGAACAGGCAAGCACATGAGCACAACCCTTTCCGCAAGCACGCTCCTGGCGGTTCCGTTGGCGCCCCTGGTCGGGTCGGCGCTGGCCGGCGTCCTGGGCACCGCCTTCGGCGGCAACTTCATCGGGCGCCGCGCCTCGCACACCTTCACCATCCTCGGCGTGCTGGTGGCCTTCATCCTCTCGGCCATGACGCTCAAGGACGTCATCGGCGGGGCCCGCTTCAACGAGACCATCTACGAGTGGATGGTGGTCGGCGGCCTGAAGATGGAGATCGGCTTCATGGTCGACGGCCTGACGGCCATGATGATGTGCGTGGTGACCTTCGTGTCGCTGATGGTGCACCTCTACACCATCGGTTACATGGAAGAGGACGCCGGCTACAACCGCTTCTTCGCCTACATCTCGCTCTTCACCTTCTCCATGCTGATGCTGGTGATGAGCAACAACCTGCTGCAGCTGTTCTTCGGCTGGGAAGCGGTCGGTCTGGTGTCCTACCTGCTGATCGGCTTCTGGTTCAACAAGCCCACGGCGATCTTCGCCAACATGAAGGCCTTCCTCGTCAACCGGGTGGGTGACTTCGGTTTCATCCTGGGTATCGGCCTGATCGTGGCGTACACCGGCACGATGAACTACACCGAGATCTTTGCCAAGGCGGGTGAGCTGGGCCAGTTGGGCTTCCCGGGCACCGACTGGATGCTGATCACGGTCATCTGCATCTGCCTGTTCATCGGCGCCATGGGCAAGTCGGCCCAGTTCCCGCTGCACGTCTGGCTGCCCGACTCGATGGAGGGCCCGACCCCGATTTCCGCGCTGATCCACGCCGCCACCATGGTGACGGCCGGCATCTTCATGGTGGCGCGCATGTCGCCCCTGTTCGAGCTGTCGGACACGGCGTTGAACTTCATCCTGGTGATCGGCGCCATCACGGCCCTGTTCATGGGCTTCCTGGGCATCATCCAGAACGACATCAAGCGCGTGGTGGCGTATTCCACGCTGTCGCAGCTTGGCTATATGACCGTGGCCCTGGGTGCTTCGGCGTACTCGGTGGCGGTGTTCCACCTGATGACCCATGCCTTCTTCAAGGCGCTGCTGTTCCTGGCCGCCGGTTCGGTCATCATGGGCCTGCACCACAACCAGGACATCCGCTGGATGGGCGGCCTGCGCAAGTACATGCCCATCACATGGATCACCTCGCTGCTGGGCACGCTGGCCCTGATCGGTACCCCGTTCTTCGCCGGTTTCTACTCCAAGGACTCGATCATCGAGGCGGTGCATTTCAGCAACCTGCCGGGCAGCGGCTTTGCGTATTTCGCGGTGCTGGCGGGTGTGTTCGTGACCTCGTTCTATTCGTTCCGCCTGTACTTCCTGGTCTTCCATGGCGCTGAGCGCTACGACCAGAACCCGGACGCACACCACGGCCACGACGACCACCACGATGACCATGGCCACCAGGGCGATGGCAAGCCGCACGAATCGCCCTGGGTGGTGACGGTGCCGCTGCTGCTGCTGGCCGTGCCCTCGGTGGTGATCGGTTACCTCACCATCCAGCCCATGCTGTTCGGCGAATTCCTGCAGGATGCGATCACCATCAACACGGCGGCGCACCCGGCGATGGCGAAGTTCGCCGAGATCTTCCACGGCCCGCTGGCCATGGTGTCGCACGCCTTCTTCACACCGCCGCTGTACCTTGCCCTGGCCGGCGCCGTGTCGGCCTGGTACATGTACCTCATCAACCCGGCCGTGCCGGCCGCGATGGCCCGTGCGCTGCGCCCGCTGATCGTGGTGCTGGAGAACAAGTACTACCTGGACTGGTTCAACGAAAACGTGCTGGCCCGTGGCGCCCGTGCGCTGGGTACCGGTCTGTGGAAGGGCGGCGATCAGGGCGTGATCGAAGGGGGCGTGGTCAACGCCAGCTGGAAGCTGGTGAACCTGGTGTCGGCGGCGGTGCGCCGCATGCAGTCGGGTGCGCTCTACCACTACGCGCTGATGATGATCGTGGGCGTGATGCTGTTCATGACGTACTTCGTCTGGCTCGCCAAATAAGAAGAGGGAAAACCAAATGGGTTTGTTGAGCCTTGCGATCTGGACGCCGATCTTTTTTGGCGTCGTGCTGCTGGCCCTGGGCCGTGACGAACATGCCAGTGCCGTGCGCTGGATCGCGCTGGTCGGGGCCGTGCTCTCGCTGCTGGTGACCGTTCCGCTGTACACCGGTTTCGAACTGGGGACCGCCTCGATGCAGTTCGCTGAAAAGGCGGTCTGGATCGAGCGTTTCAATATCCATTACCACCTGGCCGTGGACGGCATCTCGCTGTGGCTGGTGCTGCTGACCGCCTTCATCACGGTGATCGTGGTGATCGCCGGCTGGGAGGTGATCACCGAGCGCGTGAACCAGTACATGGGCGCGTTCCTGATCCTCTCGGGCCTGATGATCGGCGTCTTCGCATCCATGGACGCGATGCTGTTCTATGTGTTCTTCGAGGCGACGCTGATCCCGATGTACCTGATCATCGGCATCTGGGGCGGCCCCAACAAGATCTACGCAGCCTTCAAGTTCTTCCTCTACACGCTGCTGGGCTCGCTGCTCATGTTGGTGGCGCTGATTTATCTGTACAGCCAGTCGGGCGGCAGCTTTGATCTGGCCACCTGGCACCGGTTGCCGCTGGGCGGCACCGCGCAGACGCTGCTGTTCTTTGCCTTCTTCGCGGCCTTCGCGGTGAAGGTGCCGATGTGGCCGGTGCACACCTGGCTGCCCGACGTGCACGTGGAAGCCCCGACCGGTGGTTCGGCGGTGCTGGCGGCCATCATGCTCAAGCTCGGCGCCTATGGTTTCCTGCGCTTTTCGCTGCCCATCCTGCCCGACGCTTCGCGCGAGTGGGCCTGGCTGATCATCACGCTGTCGCTGGTGGCCGTGATCTACGTCGGTCTGGTGGCCATGGTGCAAAAGGACATGAAGAAGCTGGTGGCCTATTCGTCCGTGGCGCATATGGGTTTTGTCACCCTGGGCTTCTTTGTCTTCAGCGACCTGGGTGTGTCCGGTGGCATCGTGCAGATGATCGCCCACGGCTTCGTGTCGGCCGCCATGTTCCTGGGCATCGGCGTGCTCTACGACCGCGTGCACTCGCGCAACATCGCCGACTACGGCGGCGTGGTCAACACCATGCCCAAGTTCGCGGCCTTCGCCCTGCTGTTCACCATGGCCAACTGCGGCCTGCCGGGCACCGCCGGTTTCGTCGGCGAGTGGATGGTGATCCTGGCTGCGGTCAAGTTCAATTTCTGGATCGGTCTGCTGGCCGCTTCGGCGCTGATCTTCGGTGCGGCCTACTCGCTGTGGATGTTCAAGCGCGTCTACCTCGGCGAGACCGGCAACGACCATGTGAAGGCCCTGAGCGACATCGGTGCCCGCGAGATGCTGGTCATGTCGCTGCTGGCGATCATGGTGCTGTACATGGGCATCCACCCCAAGCCCTTTACCGACGTGATGGATGCGTCCGTGGCCGAACTCCTGCGCCACGTTGCCGTGTCCAAACTGAACTGAGCCCCGCCCTGAAGAGATAAGCGAGTTTTCACATGATCGACAACGTCAGCTGGGTCGTGGCCTACCCTGAAATCCTTTTGCTGGTGATGGCCTGCGTGATCGCGCTGGTGGATCTGGGCGTGACGAGCCCGCTGCGCTCGCTCACACACTGGCTCACGCTGCTGACCCTGGCAGCGGTGGCCCTGCTCACGGGCGTCTATGCCAGTTCCGGCGCGGTGAACCTGGGATTTGGCGGCATGGTGATCAGCGACCCGATGGGCAACTGGCTCAAGTGCTTTGCCGCCATCGCCATGATGGTGACACTGGTGTACGGCCGGGCCTATGCCGGCGCGCGCGACATGCTGCGCGGTGGCGAGATGTTCACCCTGTCGCTGTTCGCGCTGCTGGGCATGTTCGTCATGATTTCCGGCCACAACCTGCTGGTGATCTACCTGGGGCTGGAGCTGCTCACCCTGTCGAGCTACGCGCTGGTGGCCCTGCGCCGCGACGACGGGCGAGCCACCGAAGCGGCGATGAAGTACTTCGTGCTGGGCGCGCTGGCCTCTGGTTTTCTGCTCTATGGCATGTCGCTGGTCTATGGCGCCACCGGCACGCTCGACCTCGGGCAGGTGGTGCGTGCGATTGCCGGCGGTGAAGAGGCCCTGGCCGGTTCGCCCCGTGTGCTGATGCTGGGCCTGGTGTTCCTGATGGCGGGTCTGGCCTTCAAGCTCGGTGTGGTGCCTTTCCACATGTGGGTGCCTGACGTCTACCACGGTGCACCGACGGCCATCACCCTCATCATTGCCGGCGCCCCCAAGCTGGCCGCCTTTGCCATCGTCATCCGCCTGCTGGTGCAGGGCCTGCTGCCGCTGGTGGTGGACTGGCAGCAGATGCTGGCGGTGCTGGCCGTTGCCTCGCTGCTGATCGGCAACCTGGCGGCCATCGCGCAGACCAATATCAAACGCATGCTGGCGTTCTCCACCATTGCGCAAATGGGTTTCATGCTGCTGGGCTTGATTGCTGGCGTGGCCGGTGGTGAGGGGGCCAACATGGCCAATGCCTATGGCTCGGTGATGTTCTATGTGGTGAGCTACGTGCTGACCACGCTGGGCACGTTCGGTGTGATCCTGCTGCTCTCGCGCAACGGCTTCGAGTCCGAGCAGATCAGCGATCTGGCGGGCCTGAACCAGCGCAGTCCGCTGTATGCGGGCGTCATGGCGATTTGCATGTTCTCGCTCGCGGGCATCCCGCCGCTGGTGGGCTTCTACGCCAAGCTCTCGGTGCTGCAGGCCCTGCTGGCCTCGCCCGAGCCGGTGTACATCGGGCTGGCGGTGTTTGCGGTGGTGATGTCGCTCATCGGTGCCTTCTATTACCTGCGCCTGGTCAAGGTCATGTATTTCGATGCACCGACCCAGACGGCGGCCATCGAGGCTGGCACCGATGTGCGCACCGTGTTGTCGCTCAATGGCGCGCTGGTGCTGGTGCTGGGCATCGTGCCGGGCGGGCTGATGGCCCTGTGCGCCCAGGCAATCAGCGCGCTCATCATCTGAAACAGGACTATCCGGGTCCGTGCGGGGAACGCCTGCGCGCGGCCTGGGTCCTATCGCCACCATGAGCCACAACCTGTCTGTCTGGCTGGTCATCATCGCGGCTGTCGTCGCGGCGAACCTGCCCTTTGTCAACCACCGCTGGCTGGCGGTGATTCCTCGACCAGGGCCCAAAGCCCTCTGGATGCACGCGGCGGAGCTTGTGCTGCTGTACCTGCTGGTCGGTGGCATCGGTCTGGCGCTGGAGCAGTCCGGGGGCCAGATCTATCCGCAAGGGTGGGAGTTCTACGCCACCACGGCGGCGCTTTTTCTCACGCTCGCGTTCCCCGGCTTCGTCTACCGCTACCTGGTGCACCGCCGCGGCTGAGCCCGGTACCGCGGCCCCCGCAGCATGAGCCACACGGACGATCACCTGCGCGAGCAGACCGTCTCCCGAACCGATCTGTTGCAGGGGCATTTTCTGCACGTCGTGCGCGATACCGTGCGCCTGCCGTCCGGCCGTGACGCCACGCGCGAGTACGTGCTGCACCCTGGTGCGGTGATGGTCATCGGTCTGCTGGACGACGGGCAGGTGGTGCTGGAGCGGCAGTATCGCCATCCCATGGGGCAGGTGATGCTGGAGTTCCCGGCCGGCAAGCTCGATGCCGGGGAGGGTAGTCGGGCCTGCGCCGAGCGCGAGTTGCGCGAGGAAACCGGCTACCGGGCCCGCGAGTGGGCCTTTGCCGGCCGCCTCTCGCCCACGGTCGCCTATTCCGACGAGATCATCGACATCTGGTTCGCCCGCGGGCTGACGGCGGGGGATCGGCAACTCGACGAGGGTGAGTTCCTGGACGTGATCAGCGCTACGCCGCAGGCGGTGCTGGAGGCTTGCCGCGACGGTGCGATCATCGACGGCAAGTCGGTCGCCGGTGCCTTGTGGCTGCAGAACGTCCTTTCGGGCGCGTGGACGCTGGACTGGTCGGGGCGCATGCCCGAAGCCGTCGTCCGATAATGGCGGCATGAAGGTCCTGAACCTGCAATGCGCGCACCAGCATGGTTTTGAAGGCTGGTTCGCTTCTGAAGATGATTTTCGCCAGCAGCTCGAACGCGGGCTGCTGAGCTGCCCTGTGTGCGGTGAACCCTCGGTGCAGAAGTTGCCGTCGGCGCCGCGCCTGAACCTGGGTCATGCCCGCGAGCCGCAGGCCCGCCCGGCGACGGCGGCTGCGGCACCAGCATCGGTGGACATGGCCGCAGCGCCGGCGATGCAGGGCCTGATGCTGCGCGCCCTGCGCGAGCTCATGCACAAGACCGAAGACGTGGGCGAGCGTTTCGCCGACGAGGCGCGCGCGATGCACCAGGGCGAGGTCGAGCAGCGCGCGATCCGCGGACGCACCACGCCCGAGGTGGCCCTGGAGCTGATCGAGGAAGGCATCGACGTGCTGCCGCTGCCGGCGCTGCCGTCGATCAAGGAAACCCTGCAGTAGCGGATCTGGCCCGCCAGCAGGGTCCGGAACACCCCCGGAACCGGCTTGGCCGGGCCGCAGGGTGAGCCCCTTTGAGGGGGGACGCTGAAGGCGGCGCGGGGATGTTGACGGTCCTCAGGGATACAGACCGCGCAGATCACGCGCGTGCAGGATGCGCTTGCAGGCCACGATGAAGGTGGCGGTGCGCAGGCTGACCTTGTTCTCTTCGGCCACCTGCCACACGGCACCGAAGGCGCCCTTCATGATGCGCACCAGGCGCTCGTTGATTTCGTCCTCGCTCCAGAAAAAGCTGGAGAAGTCCTGCACCCATTCGAAGTAGCTCACCGTCACGCCACCGGCGTTGGCGATCACGTCGGGCAGCACCAGGATGCCGCGGTCGTGCAGGATGTCGTCGGCCTGCGGCGTGGTCGGGCCGTTGGCGCCCTCGATGATCATCTTCGCCTGGATGCGCCCTGCGTTGGCTTCGGTGATCTGCTGCTCCAGCGCGGCCGGGATCAGGATGTCGCAGGGCACGCCCCAGAACGCGTCGTTGTCGATCACGTCGGCACCGCTGAAGCCGGCTACCGAGCCGACGCGGGCGACGTGGGCCAGCAGGGCGGGCACGTCCAGCCCGGCTTCGCGGTAGATGGAGCCGCCGTGGTCCTGCACCGCGACGACCTTGGCACCGGCTTCGGCAAACAGCTTGCCGGCGATGCCGCCCACATTGCCGAAGCCCTGCACCGCCACGCGGGCGGTGGACACGTCCAGGCCAATGTGTTTGGCGGCTTCCACGCCGACGGTGAAGACGCCGCGGCCGGTGGCTTCGCGGCGGCCGAGCGAGCCGCCCAGATCCACCGGCTTGCCGGTGACCACGCCGGTCGCGGTGGAGCCTTCGTTCATCGAGTAGGTGTCCATCATCCAGGCCATCACCTGCTCGTTGGTGTTGACGTCGGGCGCGGGGATGTCCTTGGTCGGGCCGATGATGATGCCGATCTCGCTGGTGTAGCGGCGGGTCACGCGTTCGAGTTCACCCACCGACAGCTGCCGCGGGTCGACGCGGATGCCGCCCTTGGCACCGCCGTAGGGCACGTTCACGGCCGCGTTCTTGATCGACATCCAGGCCGACAGCGCCATCACCTCGGACAGGGTCACGTTCTGGTGGAAACGCACGCCGCCCTTGCCGGGGCCGCGGCTGGTGTTGTGCTGCACGCGGTAGCCCTCGAAGTGGGCCACGCTGCCGTCGTCCAGGTGGATCGGCACGTCGACGATCAGGGTGCGTTTGGGGCGCTTGAGGGTATCGACCCAGCGGGCCAGGCTGCCCAGGTAGGGCGTGACGCGGTCGACCTGCTGCAGGTAGATGCCCCAGGGGCCGAGGTTGTTCGGGTCGAGGTAGGAGGGCAGGGCGCTGGTGAAGGCGGCGGGGCTATTGGCCGCGGCGCCAGCCGGATGCGGTGCTTGTGACATGGCGAAAGGTCCTTGTGGGTTGTCTCATCGGCCCGGGGTCGGGTCGATGGGCGCGACTGTACGGACCCGATGCAGGGGCTGTCCAAGGCCGAGTTTCCATCTGGTTATGCGTCGAATGCATAACCACGGGCGCCGGTCAGGTGTGGAACTGCAGCGCCGCCAGCCCGGCATACACCCCGCCCAGGCCCACCAGCTCGGCGTGCGTGCCCTGTTCGACGATGCGGCCATGCTCCAGTACCACGATGCGGTCGGCACGCTGCACCGTGGCCAGCCGGTGCGCGATGACCAGCGTCGTGCGGTCGCGCATGGCCGACTCCAGCGCGGCCTGCACCATGCGTTCGCTCTGCGCATCCAGCGCGCTGGTGGCTTCGTCCAGCAGCAGCAGCGGCGGGTTCTTGAGCATGGCGCGGGCGATGGCGATGCGCTGGCGCTGCCCGCCCGACAGGCGCACGCCGCGTTCGCCCAGGAAGGTGGCGTAGCCCTCGGGCAGGCGGGTGATGAACTCGTCGGCAAAGGCCGCCTTCGCGGCGGCGATCACGTCGGCGTCGCTGGCCTCCGGGCGGCCGTAGCGGATGTTCTCCAGCGCGTTGGCCGAGAAGATCACCGCGTCCTGCGGCACGATGCCGATGCGACTGCGCAGGTCCTGCAGGTTCATCTGCCGGATGGGCGCGCCGTCGAGCACGATCTGCCCGGCGGCCGGGTCGTACCAGCGCAGCAGCAGGCTGAACACGGTGCTCTTGCCGGCGCCGCTGGCCCCGACCAGCGCAACCGTCTGGCCGGGCGCCACGTCGAGCGAAAAGCCTTCCAGCGCGGCCTGTGCCGGGCGCGAGGGGTAACGGAAGTCCACGCCTTCAAAGCGCAGTGCGCTGCCACCCGCCGGCCGTGGCGCCGACACGGGCAGGGCCGGTGACTGCACTGGCGACTGCAGGGCGAGCAGTTCCATCAGCCGTTCGCTGGCGCCGGCGGCGCGCAGCAGGTCGCCATAGACCTCGCCCAGCACCGCGACCGAGCCAGCGAAGATGACCACGTAGACCACGGCCTGGCCCAGCTGGCCGGCGCTGAGCTGCCCGGCCAGCACCGCCTGCGTGCCCTGGTACAGGCCCCACAGGATGAGCGCGGCGTTGGCGATGATGATGAAGGCCACCAGGCCGGCGCGCGCACGGCTGCGCCGCACCGCGGTGGCAAAAGCGTTGTCGGTGGCGGTGGCAAAGCGTTGTGACTCCCGCGCTTCCGCGGTGTAGCTCTGCACGATGGGGATGGCGTTGAGCACCTCGGCCGCGATGGCGCTGGAGTCGGCCACGCGGTCCTGGCTGGCGCGCGATAGCTTGCGCACGCGCCGCCCGAACCACATGGCC
>Ga0172372_10005156_pt1 | contig 18296 bp, 21 predicted proteins | sample LakKiv5m_2_FD_114544 | JGI IMG/M metagenome (GOLD analysis project Ga0172372, IMG submission 114544) | Freshwater microbial communities from Kabuno Bay, South-Kivu, Congo - kab_092012_9.5m | ecosystem: Environmental > Aquatic > Freshwater > Lake | place: Democratic Republic of the Congo...
CGATACTGGTGGTGACACTGGTGGCGATACTGGTGGTGACACTGGTGGCGATACTGGTGGTGACACTGGTGGCGATACTGGTGGTGACACTGGTGGCGATACTGGTGGCGATACTGGTGGCGATACTGGTGGAGTGCAAATAGCTCCCCATCCTGGCTCAATGCACTGACCAGTTGTCTCGCATCCGTTTTCACCAAGAGAAACTTGAAGTTCTGAGCAATAACGATACTCACCTGGAATATCTGGTGGAGCAACTGGAGATACTGGTGGTGACACTGGAGGAGATACTGGTGGTGACACTGGAGGAGATACTGGTGGTGACACTGGAGGAGATACTGGTGGTGACACTGGTGGTGGAGGAAGTGTTCCACACTCAGCTACGCAATACTGTTTAATTAATACTCCATCGGCTCCGTAAATATGTGCCCATAATTGAGTTCCATCATACATAAATGCAATTGCATAGGGATTGGGTGTTGGTTGTGAAGTTTCTACATGAGGTCTCCAATAATAAATTCCTGAAGAATATTCAACGGTATTTCCATTATTATACTGATATTTATCAAGTGCTCTCCAGTCTCTTATCTCGATATTTTGTGCAAGAATTTCTCCATTGCCAATTAAAACTCCTGCTCCGTTTTATTTCTCCAAATCCGTCGGCATTACCAGAAGATGTAAATGTCATAGCATTGAAAGTATCTATAGTATTTGCCCTAATACTATTTGCTTCTATTATCCAACCACCTATTAATCCAGAAGACGCTGTTATCGATCCACTTACATTTGCATTATTTGCTGTTAGTATTCCCTGTGGAGTAACCTTAAAAGGAGCACTAGAAAAACTGGAGTTTCCTAAATAAATTCCATTTGAATCTGCTTTGAATATAGAATTGCCAGAACCAATAGATATTGTTCCACCATTTAAAGCTCCAGTAAAAGTACCAGTGGCAGCGTTTAGTGCTCCAGTAAAAGTACCACCTGCTCCAGATAAATCTCCACCAAAAGTTCCTGATGTTGCGGTTAGTTCGCCAGAAGAATTTACCTGGAAAGTTCCATTTCCAATGTCTATTGATCCACCAGTTATAGTTGAGCCTGAAAGATTTCCAGTAAAAGTTCCAGTAGCTCCTGTTATGTTTGCTCCCGAAAGAGAACCTGTAAAAGTTCCGCTAGCCGCAGAAAGATTGCCAGTAAAAACTAAATTAGTTCCATCAAAGTATAAATATTTAGAAGATGATCCAACTTTAAATTCATCTACACTAGCTGTATCTGTACTATTTCTTCTCCAGCGATTGTCAGCGTTAATATAAACTGATTCAGCTTTTAGTCCACCTCTAATTGAAGCTGAAGAAAACTCTGCGTGTCCGTCTCCAGCAACTATCCAGCCACTTGTTCCATTAATCCAAGTAGAAGTATTGGAATTATAAGATCCATTGTAATCAGATGATCTAAGTATTGCCATGTTTGCTGGTGCGGCGATGTTTGTTTGCGGACCAGCTTGAGAAAGAATTATTTCGTGTGCACCTATTTTGCCAGCTGTTATTTTTGCGGCTGTTATGCTGGAAACATACTGATTACCTATCAAGGGCGTATCTTGATCCGTTAGAGCTAATGGTGACCAGGAACTGTAATTATTGCTAGTGTCTTTAGTTCTTACTCTTCCGTAATACCTGATTGTCGTTACATCAGTGCTGTTTTCTACAGCTACTGAAAAGACATTAGATCCAGATTCTCCTGATAAATAAATTGTTGGATTAGCTATTAACGTATAGTTGGGAAAAGAACCAGTAACTTGATTTGATTTATATAATTGATATTCATAAGATGTAATGTCTTTATCTAAAACATTATCAAATACGAATAACACTTGTTCAAAAAATGCATAGAGTGCAAGATTAAGTGGATAGTCTGGTATGGTTTGATCTGTCGGAACTGCGATTCTTATTGCATTAGCGCTTTCAGATTCTAGATTAATATCTAGATTTTTTACTTTTGCTCTAACTACGTAGTTTTTTCCGAGGTTTTAAATTTTCTATTTTTCTTCTTATTTTAGCCATTTATATTTCCCCCAAAAACTTTCCTAGTAAAAACATAAGGGCTAATTTCTTCTACATCCATTTTAGATTTTGCGTCATAACCATATGAATAATGATCTAATTTTATTTTTCCATCTAAAGACAAATCATTTTTTTCAAAATTAGAAACTATCTCAAATATATAATTTTTATAATACAAATTATTTTTAGAAAAAACTAATTGATTTTTTAAATCTTTTGTATCAAATAAATCAATCATCATCCAATCTTGCTCAACTATAGAACTAGGTGTAGCCTCGTTTGAAAGTGCGATTATTCTTATTTGAAATTTTCCATAGTTTGGACCTTTATCGCAATATAATTCGAAAAATGGTCCAGTAAATGTTCCAATTGCTTTTGCTCCTGGAATTAAGGATAATCCATCCTTCCAATCTAAATCAATGTTGGTAAAAGAAAAAGAATATATTTGATCTGTATTTGGATATACATCAAAAAAAGTTTGATCAACATCACTTGCCGATGTAATAAATTCTGCCTCAGATTGATCGCAAACAATATAATCTTCATACTGGCCATTTTGAACTTTTTTTATTGATTTTAGATCATCTGTTTTATAATAAAGAACATACTCATTTTCTAGTTCAATGTCCTTACTGTGTGTTTCAGCCGTACGAAAGAATAAAATATTATTTATAATATGCGATTTAACTGGCTTAAATATATAGCTGTCTGCGGATTTTGATTCATATACAACCAAATAAGAGTTTTGCTCTGTTTCGGTTAAAAGATTATCATTAATGTAATCATCTATCTTAAAATCATTAACATCTACAAATATCCACGAATTAGCTGGAATAGTTTGATTTGGTGCTGGAGTAATTATTTTCCTCCTCAAGACAGGATATATGTAATTATCATCTTGAGTAGATTGTGATGGCAGCGCGTCTGCTGGTAGATATCTAAACCATGTCATAAATTATATCTCTATAATTTCTATTATTACTTCATTGCTATCGTTAATAAGATCATCATTAACTTCTATATCTATTATACCATCTACGATTGGGACTCCTCCATCCGTTAAATCTGGAAGATATTGAACAACCTCAATATTTGTTGGCTTTTCTATTTTAATATTATTATCATTTCTTGCTGAAGAATAATCTATATCAGTTGATCTTATTCTTTCTGAACCATCTACTCCATTGTGAGTGTGCGATGAAATATGAACTCCATCTATTCTTGAATTTGATTGAACAAATATATTTCCAGATATCACACCACCGTCTCTAAGCAAATACTGTGGGTGATGGTTTTCTTCTAAGTTATCTAGACTCGCATGATTTGATATTAAATCGCTTTCTATTTTAAAGTTTGCGTAACTATTATCAAATATTGAAGAGTATTCATCTTTTTGCACCTTGGCTAAAATTACTGGTTTGGCTTGGCCCTTAAATGATAATTGAAATATGTAATTTGAATATTTTCTTTTTGTCTGAAGTATTCTAAATAAATTATCTGCGTTTGTGCTAAACATATGGTTTCTTTGAACTAAATCTGTTAATATCATTCCAAAGTTTGCAGTAATAACATTAGTTGCAATTAAAAGTTCATCTGTTAAAAATGGAAGATCTCTTGAAATGCTAGTTGTATAAAAATCTAATTCCATTGATGAAACTATATCTTTAGTGAATTGAATAGATTGAGATACATATCTTTCATAAAATATTTCAGATGTATCTACATAATCTCTTTGAAGAATATTTAATATATTTTGACTTTCTTCATGAAGTGCATTTAGTCTAATTGAAAAAAACGCTTGGAACTCAACTGCTTGTTTTTTTGTAATCTTATCCAATTCGGAAGTTGGGATTTCTCCTGGTGGTGCTGTGATCGTTTGCTTAGTGCGTTGCGCGAATTGTGACGCCACTTTTGTCCACGCATCGAACTGTGTTGCAACTTGTTTTTGCGAGTCATTTTCATAGTCCTCCCCAAATTTATTAAATAAAATGTCTCTTATACTTATCGCTTCATTTTGAATAAATGATATAATTTTTCTTAAATCATATAGATATGCAAAAGATGCTTGAGATATAGACCTTGAATACTCATCTAGCATTCTTCTGCAGCTTGTAGACATCGTTCTTTCGGCGTATTTATATTCGCTAAATGATATGTATGTAGGGTAATCTTCACTGATGATATTGTTATATTTTTTAATTTCATTCCACAGAACTTTATGTGCTTCTTCTAATGAAAGATTAATATTATTTTTTATATATATACTACTTAACAAAAAGTCTATATCTTCTTTCATTTCAGAAAGTACGGCGTTAAGAGAGAGTACTTGAGATTTTACAAAAGATAATGGAACAAAAAATTCTGGTCTTAACGCGTAGTCTGTAGAACTAGGAATTAAATTAGTAGAATACTTTTCTATAAATTCTTCAGGTTTTTTGTCTTCAAAAAATGAAACGTCAGCTTTTTCTGCTGAATAAAATTTTTCATCAGCGTTAGTCACATTTTGAATATTGTTTACTGACATAAATTACCTAAAATATTTTTCTCTTTATTGAATTAGATCGATTTTTTCTTGAGAATTTTGCTGCCTTAAATATATCAGCTCTACCAGTTGTAACATATTTAGATTCCACTTTTTCATCTTCATCTTTTGATGGTTTTGGCATAAAGAAAGTATTTGAAAATGTTTGAGTTTTTGTCGTATAGTTGGATTTCATTAGTTCGCCATAATTTTGAGTTATAGCTAACAATGCTAACATTAGAGCGTCATGTGCATGATCCATAGTTGAACCACTGGCTTCAAATACTGGTCTTCCAGTTTGAGTCATTCTAACAACAATGTACGATATTAATTGTAGATAAAGTTCTTCGTCTGACTCCGGAAAAAGAATCATTTCTTTTTCTAAAAACTGTCTTAGATTATCAACCATGAACGGCTTCATTTCTTTTTTAACTGGAAGTTGAGTATATGGATCTCTAATCTCTATTGTTTCAGCAAAAGAGATTCCTTTTACCTTATTTTTTAAACCAGATCTTTCGTCTTCAATTCCCTTTTTATGAAGAAGCTCTACTTGAACTTCTCCAAATCCTCTATCTACATAAATGTGTTTTGGATTAAAAATTTTATTTAATTCAACTATTCTATCTACTGCTCTTGTTAAAGTGTATTCTGATTTATCTATTTCTTCTCTGTAGCAAAGTTTTATTTTATTTCTAAATTTTTCATCTTCATAATTGCCATCACATACTTCAAGAACAACTATATTTGTTCCAGCTCCGTATTTATCCCAGTCAACCCCTATGGTATAAAAAGATCTTGCTGAACTAACTGATGGCTCATACTTCCAGGCTGGAGAAATGAAAGATAAGTCTACATATTTTCTTGGATATACTCCCTCAGAATCTTCGCCCCAGTCAGCTTCAATTTCATGCCTATATCCAACTTCAGAATATTGTTCTCTAAATTCATCTTCTTGTTCTTTTGAAAAGAATGGATTTACATAGCTGGGAAACCAAAATTCTTTAAATCTATTACTGTTGCACCATTCCCAAAATTTTTCTCTTCTACCAGTTGGAGTTGAAGCTCCAATCAAGACTTTATCTGGCTGATCTTCTGCCGTTTTTTGTAGCATTGCGTAAAGCGCATCTAGGTCACCAGAATGCATATAATCCATTTCGTCTAAAATAATAAGATGGGCTTCTTGACCACGAGCTACGTCTGACTTTCCACCAGATCTCATTCCAGATGTAAAAAATCTAATTGTAGATCCATTTGAGAATTCCATGGTAAATTGCGGACTAGTGACTTTACGAATTATGGAATTGTGCACTATATCATTTTTAGAAGCTATTCTTAGTATTTCTTGATAAATAAGTTCTACTTGAGTTTTCATTGGGGCAACGACTAAGCAACGCCCATCTTTGTGGGTATAGCTATAATGAAGAAGATTAATTGCGAGTGTAAAAGTTTTTCCTAAACGACGACCAGCTCTCAAAACTTTTCTTAGCGATGGATCTCTTAGCATTAATATTTGATATGCTCTTGGTTGAGCTTGCAAAAAGTGCCTGGCCCAAACAACGGGATCTTTTGCTATATGTATTTGCCTTTGTTGTTCTGCGCCGATTCCAAGATCTAATAGCTCTTTGTCTACTTCAAATGGTTCATCAATTAGATAAGCTAATTCTTCATTAGTTAGATTTCTTTCAAGAACGGGTTCACCACTACTCCAGCTTATATGGCCTAGTTTATTTTTAAAAACCCATTCAATACGATTAATTTGTTTAATTATCTCTACGTCTTGAGATCTTATTATTTCTAATAAATCTTCTCTAGAAAGTTTTTTTAATGCTTCTCTAAAATTTTTAGTTTTGTCTATCATAATTATCCAAAATGTGCCGCCATCATTGCAGCTTCAGATCCTAATACGCTTCTTGCGTTTAGTCTAGAGTTCTGAATAGCCATTACACCTCTGGCTCTAGATGTAGCTGCTAATTCAGTATCTTGATATCCCATGCCAAACATAGGCTTATTAATTGAGCCTTGAAGAGATTTATTTGCGTCTCTTGCTAAGTTGATTCCACTTTTAATTATTTCTCCACCCATTTTAGATAAATCATAAACTAGTGATGCTGCTGCCACAACTTGTAGTCCAGGTATAGCAAGTGCAGCTGCTCTAGCGCCTAAAACTTTAGCTCCAGCTCCTGTTGTTAATGCCTTAAAAGTTCCCTTAGTTCCAAGTTGTTTCAGCACACTTCCCTCTAGCAAAGCTTTTGCTCCAGCTTCTCCTACAAATTTTGTGCTTACACCTTTTATTCCTTCAGTGCCCAATGCAGTTACCATATTTGAAACTGCTTTTTGTGCACCCATAAGTGCCTTACCCTCTAGCCCAGCAGCTGAAGCAAATCCTTGCGCACCTCTAAAATATCCAGCTAAATACTGTGTTCCAGGTCCTGCCATGGCGGAAGCCATTAAGTTTCCGCTAACCCCTCTTGCTTCTGGGCCACCAGCTCTTAATATTTTCATTGAATCATCTATGAAAGATGTACTAGGCGCTGGTGCTGCACCACCAAATGCTGCTGCACTTAAAGTTGCTGGGTTAGCTCTTAGTAAAGCTGGATTATTTGCAGTAGCAAGCCTTTTTACATTTAACTCTAACTGAGCTAAATTAGCTCTTGACCCTAGTCTATCCAACCTTGTTCCAGCAGTTATTGCAGATAAAGTCCCTGGTCCAAACATCGCCACGTCATCGGCAATTCCGGCTGCTTCTCTTAATCCTGAAAAAGATAATTTATTTAAAAGTCTGTGACCCTGAGCAAACGTGTATAATCCGCCCTTACCTTCTTTGGCTGTAAAAACTGATAATGAATGAAATCTATTTATATTTTTTATTCTTGGAGTGTTGTTTAGTGCGGAGGCTTTAATAAACATATTTTTACCAGACGCTGCTGCTGCTGCGTCACTGGAAAATCTACGCCTACCAAAGGCAAATGAGCTTCTTCCAATTGATGTTGGCTCAAGTGCATCTGGAGCAAAGCTTCCATATTTTGCTGCTCTTCGAGCTCCACGTATTCCAGATACATCATCTAAATATCCACCTCTTATTAAAGTATTTGCTCCGCGCCTAGTACTAAATCCAATAGAAGCAGTTATACCTGGCATATGCTCCATCATTCTCATAGCTAATGGAGCAGTGGGGTCTTGACCGTATGGTGAAATTGGATCTCCGTAGTTTAATGGCATTACATTGATCCTCTCATATTATGCATTCCTAAAACTATGTCTCCGGATGCATTAAGTTGGTCTGCCATTCTAGTAGAAACATTGTAAGGACTATTTCCATAAAAGTTTTGATTTCTTCTTATGTGACCTGCAGTATAAGAAGCGGGTGCAACTGCACCTCCAGCAATTGCTCCTAATAGCGCTCCTGCTGCAGCTGTTTTTGGTCCTTTCATATATCCCAAAACTCCGCCAATCGTTCCACCTACTACACCACCTCCTACTGTTGTTCCAAGTGTTGGTCTCATTGGATTAACCATGTATTGGTCACGCGGAGATGAGTATTGCATAGCTGCTCCAAGTGGACCACCAATCATGCTACCTGCCAAAAATCTAGCAGAAACGTTTTGACCCAAGAATGCTGCGTCTGCATTAGGATCTCCAAAAGCTGCCTCCATCATTCCTTCTCTAATTGAAGACCCAACTCCTTGAGTCAAACCAGTGACTGCTGCACCACCTATAGCTAAACCAGCGACTGTTTTACCAACGCTTAACATTGACTATGCTCCTCCATAAAGATGATTATATTTATCATTTCCCATTCTATGATGACCTATTTTATTTCTATCTAAATTCCCAACAATTCCAGCTGTAACTAAGGGATCTCTTCTAAAAGAAGAAATCGATGCTTGAAGAGCAAATTGATCTTCAATACCAGATCCTTGAGAAACCTGTTGTGCTGGTTGAGCCTTTATTGTTTCATCATATAATCGATTTTCCCTATACTTCTTAGACATATAGTAAGCTGCTCCTGCAGCAACTAGGCCTAATCCTCCAGCGCCAATTTTAGTTTTATGGTTTATATAAAAATCAAGCATTTTATTAGGAGACATTCCTAACATAGATCTTCTCATCTTGGTTCTTGCTGCTCCAGATATTCCTTCTGAATCAATAAAACCCGCTAGATCATTTAAATATTTAATCACTGTTCCCTTAGCTGAATCTAATTCTCCTCCAATCCTAGATCCTCTTTCCACTAGGTCATCCAAAAATGGAGTTAACCTAAAAGCGTCTGACTCTCCCAAAATATCTATAACTCTTGCAGAAAGTCTTCCTGCAGCTATGTCATTTGATAAATCAACACCTATTCGTTTAAGTGATTCAAAAGCTCTTTGAGCTGACTCGCCCTCTATGGAGCCTATGACTATTCCTCTTTTAAGAATGTTGTCAACCATTTGGTTTAATATTTTTTCTTTTCCATCAGCTGTTTTTGTGGCATTAACTAAGGCGATTGCACTATTTGCTGCCTCATCATCGATAACTTTTGCAAATGAAGTCGAATCAACTTTTTCCTGAGCTGCTTTTAGGATTCCTTCAGCCAAAGAAGTCGCTTGGGTTTTTCTTTCTGCTGCTGTTCCACCTTCAGCTATTTTAAAAACAGCATTCATAAATTTTTGATTTTCATTTAGTTCTACATAGCTTAAAGAAATTCTTCCAGCGGATAGATCACCACCAGATGCTTTTTCCATAATCTCTAAAGGAATAAACATTTTACTTTTTAATGTTCCTTCTTTTTCTAAAATCTTAAATTCTTTTTGTCCCATAAAATGAGAAATTCCAACTTCAGGAACTAGGTCTTTATAATCTGCGTATTTAAGTGAATCTATTTGAGAACGAAGTTTCTTAAGTTCATCTGACCCTTCAGCATATTTACCTGAAGACACTAAGCTTTGCAGTCTTTCTACAATACTTCTACTGTAATCACCAGTTGATTCAGCCATAATTGTACTAGCTTTAATGCTTTGAGCGTCAAGCATATAGTATGGATTTCCCATCGCTGCCCTTGCTTTTGCCAACTCATCCATTGCAATATTGTAATCCGTAATACTTTGAAATTTTTCTGCACCTACTCCAAAAACAGAAACTCTTGGAGATCTTCCTCTAGCTATGTCGACTGCACTTGCTAAATCTATTGAGGTTCCAAATGTTGAATATGTTTTTCCAATTGATTTTAATACTGCTGATTTTTCTAGTGCATCTGCTTTTCTAATTCCCAATTTAGAAAGTCTATCAATTTCATACATTTGATTATTTTGCAAATAGTTTATTCCAAGATCTCTAATTTTTTCTGGAGTTTTTGATATAACATTTTTTATCGAACTTCTTGCGACGTCGTCGGCTATATCATAAGACTCTCCAGCTGATGTTATTTGATATCTTCCTGTATCCGAATTATATTGAATAATTCCTTCTTTCATTCCTTTTGTGGGAACGTCAACTTCTGACATAACGGAAATACCCCTCATTCCTTCTTCTGTTTCTATGAATGCCCTACTTGTTTCCGTAAGGTGTTGAATGTCAGATATATTTGTAGTGATTGTTGCAGCTGATGACGATAAGATTTTTGACTGTATAGATTTAACAGTACTACTTAAAGCTTTTCTTTCTGTTGCGTTCATTACATCTAATTGTTCAGTTTGTATAAATTTTGCCATATAACTTTGTAGTGTTGCGTCTGTGTCTTCTATGTGCGTACCCTTATAAAGCATTTCCATTAATTCTTTGGCTGTATCATCTGTTGCTGCTTCACCCTCTATAAGTTTAAGTAAATTTGTATTTACTGCTATGGCTTCCATTGACGATGTTGCCGTAGATCCACCAAGCCTTATTTTAGACATAAAATCATCAGAAAACAAAAGTTCTCTAAACATTTTAACTTCTTCTCCTGGAAGAGCATCTGCTGCTATTCTAGTATTTATTCTATTGTTCAAATACGTTCTTGTATATTCTAATGTGTCAACTACAAAGTTTTCATTTGCTGCCCACTTTTCTTCAAATCCAGCTAGCGCTTTTTGAATACCTTCGTGTTTTTCAAATGCTGGCATGTTTCTTACTGTTTGAAATAATGATCCAATATCGAATAAAACGTTGTGGCCAGCAACAACGTCTGCTTCTGTTAGTTTTGTTATAAATTTTGTAGCTTCGTCTAAAAATTCTGCTCCGCCCTGTCCATATCCAGTTATTTTACGACCCTTAAATAATGCTTCAGTAAAAGATTGCACTGCACCAGTTGAAGAACCAACATTTATACCAGTTAATTGTTTTGACGCAAATGATACAGTATGATCTTTCAGAATTTTAATAGATTGATCTGGAGCCATTTCAGCTATAGCCATTGATCTTGTTTGCGCACCTTGAAATATACCAGTTGTTTCAACGTCAAAAGTGTAAACTTTTTTACCTTTAAATAAATCAGTTAAGTTTTTTGTCGATGCTTGTTTTAATTTATTAACTCCAATTAAATTAGATACTCCAACATTAAATGCATCCATACCAGCTTTATCTGGATTAATATTTAAAAGAGTTCTATTTAACAATACTGATGCAGAATGATTATCGCTGGTGTCTACCTGATATCTGAACAGTTCTCTGTACAAGTTTGCAGAAGGCAAACTGACATCTGGTAAGCCTAGCTCTTTTAATAATTTTGGAAGTCTTAAAACATTATCCATATAATCTTTTTCAAGTCTTTTTCTTGCTTCCATCGTAAGAACACTAAGATCAATTTTTTGACCTCTTCTTAACATTGATAGATCTACATTTCTAGCTCTTGATGGATCTACACTGGAAGATAAGGCGGCTGTATACCTTTTTTGGAAACTTTCATAGTTTTTTAAAAATTCTTCAGAACTACCATAAATGCTACTTATCTGAGCGGAACTTATTTTTCCAGATACCGAAGGAGATCTTCCAGCTGGTAAAACTGCAGACAAACTTTCTACAATTCTTTTACCCTTTGGTTTAGAAAAAAAATCATCACTTGGAGTTATCGGCATCGTTTTTCTCTACTACTTGGGATTCAATATAATCATCTAATTCGTAAGTACCTAATTTTTGTTTAAGAAGTTTTTCTTTTTCAATTTGAATAGATTGAACTTTGTATAGAATATCAGAAATGGCTTGTGCGCTATCAACTTGCATTTGACCAGCTTTGGCTTTAGCCTCTCTTGTGGCTAGAAGTTGATTTCTTAAGTCTTTTCTTCTTTTATGTAGTTTGTCTTCTAGTTCAACCGCTAAGTGGAGTTCTTTTTTTAGAATTGGAGCTCCATCCTCATCAACGCCAATAACATTTTCTTGAACAAAATGCTCTTTAGCTAATAATTTAGTTTTTCTAAGATATTGAACTTCTTGATCTACTAAATCTCTTATCATTGAAACTTCAACTAGATTTTCTGGATGAACGTCTAGCTGTTCCATGTAGTCCATTGTAAATTGAGAAACCATTGACATCTCTATTGGACATGGATTTCCTTTTGGTGCAAGATTTTCTTTTAGTAATGGGCACGTGTCTGCAAAAATACACTTTTGTGCCTCACATGTCATTGGAATGGAAGAGAACATACTTGTTCTAGTTTTTTGAGGTCTAACTAAAGCTACTGCTTGATTTTTTTCTTCTTGAGTCCAATTTTCTGGAAAAAATAAATCAGGTCTCAAAGATTCAAAATCTTTAAGAAACTTTTTTTTATTATCATGCTTTTCTATATCAGCCATTGAAATCTATCCATTCAGAATGAAAGTAATCACCATTTATATTTTTTTCTATTAAAGCGCTTTTGCATTCGGAGCAATAATATTCCGAGGTGATCTTAATTGCATTATCGGAATCTCTTATTTCTTTTTTTTCCATGATTAAATTTAGCCCAAAATTACAACGAGGGCAATTCATTACATCTCCTGAATTAGTTTTCTTAAACCTTTTTGGAGTTTTTCTTGAACTTCAAGACTTTGGGAAGCATTAACAAATGTACTGACTTCTCTCATTTCATCTGCAGATAGATATGATGAAATTTTATATCTTGATCCCTTACATATATCGCAATATATTTCGTGTTCTTGATTGTGGCACACGCATCTTTCGATAATATCAAAATATTCTAAAACTTCAGCCAAAGTAAGCCATTTATTCTTAAAAAGCTTTTTTGTTTGTTCTTTATATGCTCTTAGCTTTTGAGGGTCATTTGATAGCAAAGTTCCCATATCTAAAGAGTGCTTCATTAGCTCATTTATACTTTTGTATAAAAAATTTGCTAATTGAAAGTTACCATTTTTGTCAATGTAGTTTTTCCAGTCATTCATCACATATCACATCTTTCTTTAAGTTACTTAAGCGTGTCTTCCTGATCCCCTTGGTTGTCTTAATGTTGGTGGACTATATCCACCTCTTGTAGAACTACTGTTCCTAGCTCTCATCATTCCAGATAATCCAGCAGATCCTCCTAATATTCCTAGTGCGGTGTTTCTTCCGGCTTTATGGTAGGCTGCATGAATTGCTGGAGTCCTAGATGCGACTGTATCTCTCATGCCAACTGGTAAACCGCTAGCTGCTGCGGCTCTTTTACCAGCGGCTTTGCCATATGGCGTCATTTTACCTAATCTAGCTAATGAACTCATTTTTGCCATTTTAGTACCTACGAATTCCTGTTGGTCTACCGCCAGTGGATCTTCCTGTTCCACTACCCCTACGACCACCCATAGCGCCCATACCAACAACTCCGGATGCAACTGCTGCTGATCTAATTTTTCCAGATCTAGCTAATTGTGCAGGAGTTCTTCCACCCGAAGACCTTCCAATTGAACCTATTGCTGCAAACATTCCATGTGCTGCTCTGGTTTTAGAAAAAGATGATGAACCAGATCTTACGGCTTTTCTACCCTTTTTAAAGTATCCCATTGGGTCACCTATTGGCATTATTAAACCTCTTTTTCTTTGACCTTTTTTGCTGGTTTCTTTAATGAAAAAGTAAAACTATTGTCATAATAGTCTATATTAAAGATAGTACCTTTTGGAATATTACTTTGAACAATTATCTTGGATATACCAGTTTCTATTTGTTCTCTTCTTATTTGAGCTAACCCTCTAGCCCCCTTTACCGAATCTATACCCTTATCTATTAAAGCGTTAATAACATTAGAATTATATTCAGCAATATACCCTTTTTTATTTAATTTTGTTGAAACTACAGACATTTCTAATTCTGCTATCTTTTCACAATCAGCCCTAGATAAATGATTAAAGATAACTATCTTATCTAATCTATTTAAGAATTCAGGTCTAAAGTATCTTCTTATAGCGTCGTTCGTATTTCTTTCGACTAGCGCTTTTGGCGGAAGAGATGAATTAGATTGATTATAATTTACATTTTTATTGAATCCGGTTCCAGTACCAATCAAATGGTCTATTGTTTTTTCATTTCCAAGATTTGTAGTTAAAATGATTACTGTTCCCCTAAAATCAACCCTATTGCCTTTCGCGTCTGTTATTACTCCTTCGTCAAATATTGTTAAGAATGTGTTCCAAATATCTGGATGCGCTTTTTCAACTTCGTCTATAAGCACTACTGAGTTTGGATTTTTTTGAATCTGATTAACTAATTGACCACCTTCATCGTGGCCGACGTATCCAGGAGGAGAACCTATCAATTTCGAATTTTCATGCTTGTGTTGAAATTCTCCACAGTCAATTCGTACCATCGGAACATTTAAGTCAAACAAATACTCATGCAAAGTTTTAGCAAGATGTGTCTTACCAACTCCTGATGATCCGGCAAATAAGAAAACTCCTAGTGGCCTATTGAAGTCTTGCATGTCTGCTTGAGATCTAATTAAAGCAGATGTTATCGTTTCTACTGCTTCGTCTTGACCAATGAGTTTAGATTTTAGATATTCTTCTAATCCAGCAAATTTTATCTTTTCAATTTTTTTAACTTTTTTATTTTTTGATTGTGACGGATGCGATGGCTTATCTTTGTATCTAGATATAATATTTTTTAGTTCATCAAAGTTTTGACCAAAATCGTCGTCCAATTCAAACTTAGTTTGTGCATAGGCAATTGATATCCAGTAATCTATGTCTAAGCCTGGATTTAACATTACGCATCCGCGTATACAATGCTTCTATGCATCTTTCTGCATCGCTTCTTGTCATAAGCCCAAGAGAAGAAGATACTTCTGTTTTAAGATTATAAATTATATGATTAAGTATTTTTCTTCTACGGTCTTTTTCAGACTTTACTGTTATTTCAGAAATAAACTTTTCTATTTGCTCAGGTTCAAGTACTTTGTATTTTACGTACACATTTAGATCTGGAACATAAATTTGGTAAATCTTCATACCAACTCCAAATCTTTCTTTTTATTTTTATTTCTACATATATACTTATATAGAATAATATTAATATATATATGTATATTAGTAATATTATATATAGTATATATAACGGGGGGTAGGGGGTAGGGGGTGCAATTCAAGTCTAGCAGCTTTCTAATTTCAAGTCAATTACTTTTTTGTATTTATTTTTTCAATTGCTGGATGCTTTTCCATGCATGGTCCAGAGAATGCCCAATAACGTAGTAGGTCATCAACTGTATTAAATTTATTTTTAAGTAAAAACTTTGCTCGAAAAAAATCTTGTCTTATTGTGTTTTCATGTTGCATGATATATCCGTTCTGTGTATACTTGACGACACCAAGTATACCACTTGAAAAACAAAGGAAACTATGACAACTCAAATAAATAATCCCGAAGAAAAAAACCCGCAATTATTTTATAATATCAAGATTGCCAGAATACAAAAGATGTATATTCTATTAGACAAAATAAGACGTGCTCAACTCGGCACAGACAAACAATCTAGAGTAGAATATAGATACATGGAAAAGCAGCTTCTCATAGAAATTGAGAAGGAAATAGATCTTGCTATTCAGATGACAAAAAAATACGATATAAAGCATTCAGCAAAGGATTTAGTCAAGCATGCCAAATGAAGCAAATACTCCTAAAGAATCCAAGGGTCTAGAATTAGCAATAGCTCAACTTGAACGCCAATTTGGTTCTGGATCTATTATGAGACTTGGAAACTTTAATGTAGAATCTTGGCCATCGGTTCCAACTGGCGCCCCATCGTTAGATCGAATTCTCGGAATTGGAGGATTACCAAGAGGTAGAGTAGTTGAGATATATGGACCAGAATCATCTGGTAAATCTACAATTGCACTATCAGTAGTCACTGAGGCCCAAAAACTTGGATTGCGTTGTGCGTATATTGATGCAGAGCACGCACTAGATCCAATCTACATGCAATCTTTAGGTGTGGATTTAGATAATCTATTATTGGCTCAACCAGATTACGGCGAGCAAGCACTAGAGATAGTTGATCGATTAGTTAAAACTGGAGAAATTGGAGTAGTGGTTGTTGACTCGGTTGCATCTTTGATTCCAAAGGCTGAATTAGAAGGTGAAATGGAGTCAGCTCAAATGGGTCTGCAGGCTAGACTTATGGCTAAAGCTATGCGTAAACTTGTAGGTCTTGCATCAGAAAATAAAACTCTTTTAATATTCATTAATCAGTTACGTAGTAAAATTGGTATAATGTTCGGCAATCCAGAAACTACTCCTGGCGGCATGGCATTAAAGTATGCTGCTTCAGTTAGAATTGATATTAGAAAAAGAGAAGACATTAAGGACAAAGATGGTAACTCAATTGGTATTGGCGTAAAAGCAAAAGTGATCAAAAACAAAATGGCTCCGCCACTTAAAATGACTGAGTTTGATATTCTTTATGGTAAAGGCATTGATAAGTATGGCTGCTACTTTGACATCGCCTTAGAAAAAGGTATCTTTAGTCAACGTGGTGCTTGGGTATATCATGGTGAAGAATCATTTGCTCAAGGTAGAGATAATGCTATTTATAAGCTCAAAGAAAGACAAGACATTTTAGATCAAATAACATCATGAGCGTAGAAAAGGTAAATCCAGCCGTTTGTCCAGACTGTAGTTTTCCTCCTAACTTTGCTATTGTAGATCTTTCTAAAAAAGAAGATACTGAACATAAATTTTCAGTAAAATGCCGAGACTGTGGTGATGAGTGGTCTGAGTATTTAGATAAAGATGTAGACAGTGAAGAATAACATAAAAGATAAAGACTTCTCTTTTGACTCTTGTCCTTGCGGCCAAACCGCCGCGACGAGAAAATTTTTTAATTTAATTCAAGATCTTATTTGTGAAGGCGCAGATGATGAAGAAGAAGATTAGTTAAGTTACTATTACATACATGAATGAAGAACTCTTCAAAAAGCTAATGGAAATGTTTGGCCACATGCTTGAAGACAATAATTCAGAAATAGTCGACTTTGCCGAACTAGATGATCCTGCTTTAGAGCATGTAATAACTGTTCATCCTAATAAGGACGGTCATTTGATCTTTTCTATGTTTGAGCCTGATCAATGGAAAATGATTGAGGGTATTTCAGAAATGACCCGGAAAAGAAGTTGAACAAATTGTAGTTGGTTTGGAAGACGAAAATCTTGTAAAAAAACTTATTCTAGATCCAAGGCAATATCCAGACGACGACGCAGATTTTTTCTAAAATAAAAAAGAGAGGACTCCGGCCCCCAACAACAAAGGCCAGAATCCTCTCAATTCTTATTTATATATTAGTAATCATAATCCATATCATAATCATCATCATATCCTCCAGCTAACTGAAGAGAAGATGCATAGTGTATCTTTTGAGTATAAGCATCATCATATTCTTCTTCTATCCAGTTTAAACAATCAGGGCATCTCACATTGTTTTCAGATGTCTCTTGTGATACCAATATTTCTGAAGCACAGGCTGGACAGTCTATAAACGTAGGCATTGTTCTTTGTTTTCCTTTTTTGGTGGTTGGAGATATTTTTATTATACTTTACGGGGATATCCTATTGTATTGCGATAACTGTATGACTATACAGTATATTGTAGCGTCAAGTCGTGTTTTGCGGCGACTTTCTATCCAACCTATATAAACCCATATAAAGTCCTAATACCCTAAAAATAAGAAAAATTTTATAAAGGGGTAATAGTGAGTATTGTTGGAGCTTTTAAGCTTTAACGTGCCCACCCCGGTATGGGGGTTCTTATCCACGAATACCAACAACATGAGGAGGAAAAACTCATGAACGCAATACAGAAGGCAATCAAGGATGTACTCGTGTACATTCGTACCAACATGCGTGAAGATGAGCACATTTGTGCTGATCCATCACTGTATGTACTGATCAGGCTGAATGTCAACCTGAGCGACCCACAACACATGACCATCATTGCTGGTGCACTGTACCAGCTGTATGTCTGTGAGTCACGCACTGTTATCAAGCCACATGCGCATGTGTTCATGCGTCCTGAGCTGCAAGATGCAGTGTGCACAATACTCGGGAATGACGAACGCACAAAGAAGGCTGTTCGTTATTCCATCGAGTCAATCCAGCATGAGCAGATGGTTGAGAAATGGGCTGCAGAAGGCCGCCCAATAATCAACCTTCGTTCATAAGGCGAAACCCCTGCATACCCAGGGGTCATTGTGGTGTGAGAGACCACGGTCTGAATGAGCCATCTCCGTCGTTGCTTGGAAAAGCGGAATGCAGCTTTAACGTTACCAAAGCTGCCAGCAGAAATGCTGACATTCAGGTTAAATGACACTTAC
>Ga0172372_10005157_pt1 | contig 18295 bp, 19 predicted proteins | sample LakKiv5m_2_FD_114544 | JGI IMG/M metagenome (GOLD analysis project Ga0172372, IMG submission 114544) | Freshwater microbial communities from Kabuno Bay, South-Kivu, Congo - kab_092012_9.5m | ecosystem: Environmental > Aquatic > Freshwater > Lake | place: Democratic Republic of the Congo...
ATACGAATGATGTTAATCCCTGTGTCTTGATCTTCGTTTGCACCTTTAAGGTTGTCAAGGGCAGAAGCAGCTCTGATAAGTGCTACACCACCACCTACAACTACACCTTCTTGAACTGCAGCTCTAGTTGCGTGCAAAGCATCGTCAACACGATCCTTTTTCTCTTTCATCTCTACTTCAGTCGCAGCACCAATGTATAGGATCGCTACGCCGCCAGAAAGCTTAGCGAGACGCTCTTGCAATTTTTCTCTGTCGTAATCCGAAGTAGTTTTTTCGATTTGTGCTTTGATCTCTGCAATTCTGCCTTTGATCGCACCCTTATCACCAGCACCGTTTACCAAGGTTGTATTGTCCTTGTCGATGTTGATTTTCTCTGCTCTTCCTAGCATGTCTGGAGTTGCATTTTCTAGCTTAAAGCCTCTTTCTTCAGAAATCACTGTTCCACCTGTAAGGATGGCGATATCTTCCAACATGGCTTTTCTTCGGTCACCGAAACCAGGAGCTTTTACAGCTGCTACTTTCAATGCTCCTCTGATCTTGTTTACTACCAAGGTGGCAAGAGCCTCACCATCCACATCTTCAGCGATGATCAAAAGTGGCTTTCCAGACTGAGCTACTGGCTCAAGTACAGGAAGCAATTCTTTCATGGAAGAGATTTTCTTGTCGTAGATCAAGATGTAGGGATGATCTAGCTCCACTTCCATTTTCTCCGTGTTGGTCACGAAGTAAGGGGAGAGGTAGCCTCTGTCAAACTGCATTCCTTCTACAGTCTTCACTTCGGTTTCCGTACCTTTTGCCTCTTCTACGGTGATGACACCGTCTTTGCCTACTTTGTCCATGGCATCGGCAATCATCTTACCAATTTCCTCGTCGTTGTTGGCAGATACAGTGGCTACTTGAGCAATTTCTTTAGAGGTAGAGATTGGCTTGGAGTTGGCCTTCAATTCAGCAACTACAGCAGCAACTGCCTTGTCGATGCCTCTTTTCAAGTCCATTGGGTTTGCACCTGCAGCTACGTTTTTGATCCCTACGTTGAAAATCGCCTGAGTCAAAACGGTTGCTGTAGTAGTTCCATCACCCGCTTGGTCAGCAGTTTTGGAAGCTACTTCTTTTACAAGCTGGGCTCCCATGTTTTCGATAGGCTCCTTTAGCTCAATTTCTTTCGCTACCGATACACCGTCTTTGGTGATCGTAGGAGCGCCAAATTTCTTGTCAATGATGACATTTCTACCCTTTGGGCCAAGGGTTACTTTTACTGCGTCAGCAAGTGCATCTACGCCTTTTTTGAGTCTATCTCTAGCGTCAGTATCGAAAAATAGTTGTTTAGCCATTTTTAGTTAAATTTTTCAGGGTATGATTAATTATTTACAGGATTGCGAAAATATCGGACTCTCTCATGATGAGGTAGTCATTTCCATCGACGCTCAACTCTGTGCCAGAGTACTTGCCGTACAACACAGTATCTCCAACTTTTACGGCCAATGGCTCATCCTTTTTTCCGTTGCCTACTGCAATAACGAGACCTTTTTGAGGCTTTTCTTTTGCAGTGTCCGGAATGTAAAGACCGGAAGCAGTTTTTTCTTCTGCAGCTGCTGGCTGAACCAATACGCGGTCTGCAAGAGGTTTGATGTTCACTTTTGACATAGATATAAAATGTTAAGGGTTATAATAACTTACATTTCCCTACCTGCACTTCTTATGCCAAGGGCTGAACTCGGCTTTATTCTGACAAATCGACGCAAAACCTCTAGTTTTCTGATCTAAAAAATATTTTTTAAAGCGATTCTATCTGCCAAAATTTCTCTTTTTCGACTTTAACGCCATCAATGTGTCAGTCAACATAAAAAAATGAGCCTTACTGATTACAGTAAGGCTCATTTTATTGTAAGGCTTGAGTAATTATTTTGCAGTGGAATCAGCAGGTGCCGCTTCAGTTGCAGGAAGTGCATTTTGATTATCTCCGAAAGCTGGAGCTACCACTTGCTCTTTGGCAGTCTCAATATTTGGAGATGAAAATTGGTTGGGCTGCCCGCTTGTAAAAAAGACAGATGATGCTAGAGCCAATCCTAGAATAGAAATCGCTAAAATCCAGGTTGCCTTTTCCAAAACATTACCTGTGCGTGTTACCCCCATGATTTGTGAGGCACTTCCACCAAATGCGGCACCAGCACCACCTTTTGAATTTTGGCCTAAAATCACTAGGATTAGCAAAACTGCTAAAACCAAAATAACACTTAATAGTAGAGTAAACATAAAATGGGATTTATTCTTTTGATTTTTCAATTAGGTTTGCAAAGTAAGCCCTTTTCTCTGGAAACTTCAAAGCAAGCTTCTCATAAATTTCAATTGCCCTTGCTTTTTTGCCTTGCTGGAGAAGAATAGCAGCGAAAGTTTCGGAAATTAATCCTTCATTTAAGCTGGTACTCGCAGTGGCTAAATTCTCAGTATTATGGTTGGCTTCAATCTCCTTGATAGTGGCAAGCTTGATTTCCTTTTTGCTAAACTCCTTAATCAAGTCATTTTGCGCTCTTTTTTCAGCGTCTAATATTTCTTTCTTCTCTTTTCTCCGGATGCTCTCGATTAAATCGTCCTTGGGGGTTTCTCTTTTTTTAGTTTTAATTTTTCCTGACTGACCACCTTCTAGATGCTCACCAGAACCTCCTTCTCCTTGCCTTTTATCTGAGCCATGTGATTGGAGTAGCCAATTTTTCAGCCAAACTCGATCTGGACTTGTGACGGCGGCTAGCGGAAGGGAAGGACTACTTCCTTGATTTTTCAACTCAAATCTTGTAGCCAACGCATGGGATAAGTAAAAAAAATTAAAGTTTTTCTGAACCTTCTCAAGCAGCAAATAGTCTGCTTTTTCAAGCCGATCTGCTTTTTGAAGAAGTTCTAGAAATTGAGATGCGTTCACAACAAATATTTTGATTTCAATATACGGATTTTACCAGTTGGCGACTGTGGCCGTGAAAATATCTTGGATGATTGTTTCGAAAATATCTTCTACCAATTGATTTTCCACATCTAATAAGGTCACCGTTCGAGGATCGTAATCCTGAAAGAAAGTGAAGGTCTGCTTTTTGTTTTCCTCTTCATTGCTCAAGTTGATGTACTCCACTTCCACAGCAATGGTAAGTCGCATTTGTCCTGCTCTATCGGGTAGATTGGGGTCGCCAGAGGATACGACGGCCTGCGGCGATAAAGCATAACGAATAATGGATCCGGAAAACTGGAGGTCTCCATTGTTCCGAACTAGTTCAAGCTGGGTATTGCGTTGGTAATATTCTTTCAATGCTTCGGTAAATCGCTGCTCCATGTTTGCAGGACCACCTCCTGAGTCATTGAAAAAATTCTCCACTGAGAATGATTTAACCAGCTCGTAATTGATGTTGGTGCCAGTAAAACTGTATTTGACAGAACAAGCAGAGAGGCCTAAACATAAGACAAACAACAGCAGCCAAGATCTATTCAATATCATATTGTTTGATTTTTCGGTAGAGCGTCCGTTCGGAAATGCCGAGGTCGTTGGCGGCATACTTTCTTTTGTTGTTGTGTTTTCGCAATGCTTTGAGGATCATTTCTTTCTCCTTTCGCTCCAAGGATAGGGAGTTATCATCCTCTTCATGCACGATATCTTCGATAACTTCGTCCTCATAATCTTCTTCTTGAGGAACCTCAGAATTCTTCGATTCTAGAAGCAAAGGCATGGTGAATTGGTTTGCCGATTCGGACATCTCCTTAGGCATGATGCTCGCTTCTAGGTCTTCAAATAACCCCTGATGCTTTTGAATTAGTGAGGAATTGATACCACCACTTTGGTAAGATTCTAGAATCAATTTTTTTAATTCATTCATGTCCTTTTTCATGTCAAAAAGGACTTTGTACAAGATGTCTCTTTCGGAAAAATCCGGGGACTCTGAATTACCACCTTTGAACGCCAATGGGAGACGGGTGCTCGCTTCAGGCAAATACCGAGACATCGTAAGTGCATCCACTTCCCGCTGCTCTTCTAAGAGGGAGACCTGTTCCGCAATATTTTTTAACTGCCGAATATTCCCTGGAAATGGATACCGCAACAATACTTCCTGGGCGGCAGCATCCAAGGTGATGGGTTTAACATGGTATTTTTCAGAGAAGTCACCGGTAAACTTTCTGAATAGAAGCACAATGTCTTCTCCTCTATCCCGAAGGGGCGGAACAAAAATGGGTACGGTATTCAGTCGGTAATACAGATCTTCTCTGAATTTTCCTTTTTCTACCGCTTTGATCAAATTGACATTGGTCGCAGTGATTACGCGAACATTGGTTTTTTGAACTTTAGAGGATCCTACTTTTATAAACTCCCCATTTTCCAAGACCCGAAGGAGCCTAGCTTGGGTTCCCAAAGGCATCTCTCCAATTTCATCCAAAAAAATCGACCCGCCATCGGTTACTTCAAAATACCCTTTTCGAGCCTCATGTGCACCTGTAAAGGATCCTTTCTCGTGACCAAATAATTCAGAGTCAATGGTTCCCTCTGGAATTGCACCACAATTGATGGCGATGAATTTGCCATGCTTGCGCAAGGATAGGGAGTGGATAATTTTTGAAAAACTCTCTTTACCACTGCCACTTTCTCCAGTAATCAGTACGGTCATATCTGTGGGCGATGCTTGCATGGCCACCTGAATGGCATGATTAAGCAAAGGACTATGGCCGATGATCCCAAATCGCTGCTTGACCGCTTGAATTTCCTGGGCTGTGATCATGCGAGGCTGCTTGGGTTAATTTCTAGGACAGTTCCAAAAAGGGTACCTCTAGAACTTTCAGTGATTTTGACGCGCACATAGTCACCCAGCTTCAGGCCTTCTGAGGTTACGATGACTACCTTGTTGGCGGTGTTTCTTCCCCGAAGTTCTTCAGCAGACTTCTTGGAGGTGCCATCAATGAGAATTACTTGTTCTTGCCCAACGTCGAGCAGGTTGCGAGCTGTAGACAGTTCGGCCTGCTTATCGACGATTTCTGCCAACCTTCTTTTCTTGGTTTCCAAGGGGATATCATCGGCATACTTTTTTGCAGCAAGGGTGCCTGGGCGTTCGGAGTAGTAAAACATGTACGAGAAGTCGTATTTCACGAAGTCCATCAAACTTAAGGTGTCTTGGTGCTCTTCTTCCGTTTCGGTGCAAAAGCCTGCAATCATGTCTGAAGAAATCCCACAGTCTTCGCCTAATAGCTCGCGAATGGCACGTACACGGTCCAGGTACCAGGCCCGCGTGTAGGTCCGGTTCATGAGCTCTAGCACCCGGTCATTTCCCGATTGCACGGGAAGGTGGATGTATTTACAGATGTTGTCATACTTTTTGATGGTATGCAGCACCTCGTCGGTGATGTCTTTTGGATGGGAAGTAGAGAAGCGTACTCGCAGTTGAGGGCTCACCTGTGCCACTTGTTCCAATAGATTGGCAAAAGTGATGATCTCAGTTACCTCGCCCTCTTTTTTGTTCAATCGAGCTTTGTTGTTTTCTTCAGGAGACCATTTGTAAGAGTCTACATTCTGACCCAATAAGGTGACTTCCTTATATCCTTTGCTCCAGAGATCCCTTGCTTCGACAAGAATGGATTCTGGATCTCGGCTTCGTTCTCTACCTCGAGTAAAAGGCACCACGCAGAAAGAGCACATGTTATCACATCCACGCATGATGGAGATAAATGCCGAGACGCCATTTGAATTAAGACGCACAGGCGAAATATCACCATAAGTCTCTTCCCTAGAAAGGAAGGTATTGATCGCTTTTAATCCCTCCTCAGCAGTGGTTACCAAGTTGGGGAGATCACGGTAAGCATCGGGTCCTACTACTAGGTCTACGATTTTCTCTTCCTCTAGCAGTTTTTCCTTGAGACGCTCAGCCATGCAGCCGAGGATGCCAATCGTCATTCCTGGCTTATTTCTTTTCAAACCATTGAAATGGTTCAGTCGATTGCGTACGGTCTGCTCTGCTTTTTCACGAATTGAACAGGTGTTTAAAAAAATCACGTCTGCTTTTTTCATGTCCGAGGTGGTATCGTAGCCATTGTCCTTCATGATTGAAGCGACGATTTCTGAATCAGAAAAATTCATCTGGCATCCATAGCTTTCGATGTATACCTTTTTTTCTTTTCCAGTACTTTGCTCCTCCGATGTCTTGAAATCGCAAACTTGTGCTTCTTCAGCGGAAAGAATGTCTATGTCTTTAATCAGATCCATGGAACTGTGGTCGTATGAGTAATTGCAATCTCAGTGCTTGCTTAACTAAGTCGCAACGAAAAAGAATTGCTATTGGACACAAATTTAAGAAAATACAGACAAAATGGCAGGATATTTTTCCTTTTTGAAAAAGGGGATTTAAAATGGGATAGGCAACTGCTCCCGGATGCTTGAGGGGGAATCACCTTCAGAAAAGTTGGAAACTCCCAATCCTAGAAGGCGAATGGGTTTGGTCATGGTTTCCTGGTTTAAAAGCTCCAAAGCAGTTTGCCAAAGGGCTTCATCCTCAGGAAAACGATCAAAAGTTTTGCTTCTAGTTTGCTGTGAAAAATCATTGTATTTGATTTTTAGCGTAACTGTCCTTCCTCGAATGCCTGTTTTCTTGGACCGGCGAAGCAATTCCCGATAGATGTGCTGAAGCTGTTCTTCCAATTCATGGGGAAGAAAAAGATCTTTCTCAAAGGTGTTTTCTGCGCTCAAGGATTTTCGAGTGCGTTCAGGTTGAACTGCTGAGAGATGAATTCCTCGGACAATTTGAAAGTAATGAGCTCCCGCTTTTCCAAATTTTTTGACTAAGTACTGCAAGGAATATTCTTTTAAATCTTTACCACAATGGATTCCTATTTGGCGCATTTTTTCAGCGGTGACTTTCCCAATCCCGAAAAATTTACCGATCGGAAGTTTTTCCAAAAACTCGGATGCTTCCTCGGGAAGAATGGTGGCCTGGCCATTTGGTTTGTTGAGGTCAGAGGCGATTTTAGCTAAAAACTTATTGTAGGATATGCCTGCTGAGGCATTTAAACCAGTTTTAAGTTTGATTTTTTCACGAATTTCTGTTGCGATCAGAGAGGCGGAATTCAAATGCAACTTATTTTCAGTCACATCCAAAAAAGCTTCATCCAGGGAGAGGGGCTCCACTAGGTCGGTGTATTCGAAGAAAATCTCCTGGATCTGGCTCGAAATTTCTTTGTAGCGTTCAAACCTTGGCTTGGCAAAGATTAAGTCAGGATATTTTTTTGCAGCCAAGACGGAAGACATAGCAGAAAAAACACCAAATTTTCGCGCCTCATAACTTGCAGCAGCCACCACACCTCGGCTCTCATTGCCTCCCACTGCCAAAGGTTTTCCTCGCCACTCGGGATGATCTAGTTGCTCTACAGACGCATAAAATGCATCCATATCCAAGTGGATAATTTTTCGAATCGGAAAGTCGAATAAACTTTTTTCCATGTTCAAAGCCGAATTTAACCGGAGGATAATGGAGTCTGGGATTTGCTAGTGAAATCTACTGCCCTAAACTACTATTTTTTTGTCAGTGGAATTGGGTTAGAAAGAGGTAGTGGCATTTAGAACCACCGAATTTGAATAAAAAGAAGCGGGACTGTTTGAAAAGTTTTAATTTTCCCGTGAATTAACAATTGAAGCATAAATTAAAGGTACTATGGCTTGTATTCTAGAGGTAAATGGAGTCGCTCCTGAAATGGGTGAAAACTGCTGGTTGGCACCCAACGCTACCGTGGTAGGGGATGTGAAATTGGGAAAAAACTGCACCGTTTGGTTCAACGCAGTGATTCGAGGCGATGTAAATGAAATCCGAATTGGAGATGATACCAATATTCAGGATGGTGCGGTAATCCATTGCACCTACAAGCAGGCGGGCGCATTTATTGGCAATCAAGTGTCTATTGCACACAATGCCATCGTTCATGGCTGTATCATCCATGACCGGGTGCTGGTGGGAATGGGAGCCATTGTGATGGATGGAGCAATTATCCATTCCGACGCCGTAATTGCTGCTGGAGCAGTAGTGCTAGCGGGCACAGTGGTGGAGGCTGGATCCATCTATGCAGGCATGCCTGCTAAAAAAGTCAAAGATATTGGGGATAACATGCGGGAAGTGATTCTGCGAACTGCAAAAAATTACCCAATGTATGCCACCTGGTTTCCCAAGGTCATGTAGTTAACTGTTAACAGTCCAAAGCCCATTTATTCAAAAGTGAAGCTTTATCTTTTTAGTAAGAGCTAAAAAATTGGATTTCGCGAATACTTTTTTAACCCATAAAGCCCATAAAAGGCCTCTTAAAGGCCTTTTATGGGCTTTAATATCGAGTTTATGAATAATCCCTTTTTAATAACTAACCCTAAGAAATATCAGTTGAGGTCCAATTGAGTGAGCTGTGGACCATGGACCGTTAGCCGTTGAATTTATTGCATCCATCCACTAGGATTTTTGCGCCATTCGGCCAGGGAATTTAGAGTTGAATGATCGATGTAGCTTTCTTTTACAGCTTCAGGAAGTAAGGAGTCGTAGTTACTTAAGCAAACTAAGGGAACTTCTGCATTCTCAAAATTTTTATCGGCTACCTCAAACCCATAGGAGAAAATAGCCACCATTCCTAAAACTTCAAATCCAGCATTTCTCAGATCTTCGACTGCTTTGAGTGAGCTTCCTCCAGTGGATACGAGGTCTTCTACTACCACGACTTTCTGGTTTGGTACTACTTTTCCTTCGATCATATTTTCCATGCCATGCCCTTTGGCCTTGGAACGCACATAAATAAAAGGGAGGACAAGTTCATCAGCGAGAAGGGTTCCCTGTGGGATGCCTGCAGTAGCTACTCCAGCAATCGCTTCCACGTCTGGGAAAAAATATTTCACTGCTTTCACCAGGCTTTCCTTGATGGAATTTCGAATTTCCGGATAGGAGAGGGAAAGTCGATTGTCGCAATAGATGGGTGATTTCCAGCCAGATGCCCAGGTAAAGGGTTTCTCAGGCTGTAGTCGAATGGCTTGAATTTCCAAAAGGTGGCGCGCAACTTGTGCAGCGATGCTGGGGTTGAGAATTTCCATGGCGTAAAAATAAGAGTTTCCTCAGCGTAGTAAGGTAGCTCCCGCATTTTTTTTAGGATTGAACGCGCTAGTTTTTTCATTCCCCAACCTGATGCGGTGTAGGTCTAAAAAGTCTAGCTAATTATTTCAAATTTTTATGCATTTTTGGACGATTCAAAACTACTATTCCCATTTACGCATGAAGATCTTTGTGAACGACAAGCCATTGGAACTTATTTCCTTTGCAAAGCTTGATCCGACCAAGCACTTTGAACATCGCTACCAAAATGTGGATGAAATTCCTGAGGATGTAGAGTGGGAAGGGAATGTTATTTTTTATGAACCGAGCCTGGATCTGGTGATTCGCCTACTTTATTTGATGCGAACTCGAAAGATGAAGCGATTGGATTCGGTCACTTTGGTTTCGGAATCGAAAAATGAGCTCAAAGAATTTGTAAAAAGTAGATTTTTAATTGTGAAGGCTGCAGGTGGAGTAATTACCAAAAAGCAAAAGTTACTATTGATTCATCGACTCGGAAAATGGGATTTTCCAAAAGGCAAATTTGATAAAGGCGAAACGCCAGAACAATGTGCAAAAAGAGAAGTGGAAGAGGAATGTAATGTTAAAATTCGTTTAGGAGAACACCTCTGCACTACCTGGCATACATACACCCAAAACCGACGCAGCATCTTGAAGAAGACCTACTGGTATGGCATGGCTTGTACCAATGATGCCAGCATGAAACCACAGGAAGAAGAAGGAATTGATGCAATCCGGTGGTTTACCGAAGCCGAAGCAACCACAGCTTTAATAGATTCTTACCCATCGATGCGGTATTTACTTAAGAAATACCTAAAAAAATCTGGGGTCGCTTAAATGGAATACGGAAGAAATTCAGTGACATCGCCTCCATAGCGGTGTACTTCACGAATTACTGTAGAGCTGATGGCGGCATACTGAGGGGCAGTAATTAGAAACACCGTATCCAGCTCTCCATTTAGGTAGCGATTCATTTGACTGATGGTGTTTTCATATTCAAAGTCGGTAGTATTTCGCAGCCCTCGAACTAAAAATTGCGCCTCATACTTTTTGGCTAGGGTAGAGGTAAGTTCATTGTATACAACCACAGAAACTCTAGGGGTATCCTTGTAGACCTCTTCGATTTTTTCTACCATCAATTCAATATCGAAATACCGATTTTTCTTGGTTGAGTTGTAGCCAATGCCAATGATTACCTCATCGAAAAGTGCTAAACTTCTCAAAACAATATCGTGATGCCCTTTGGTAAAGGGGTCAAACGAACCCGGGAAAATGGCTATTTTTTTCATGGCTATGCGTAATGCCAAAAAGATTCAAAAATGGTTGGAGCTTTATCTTTCGATAATCCATGCCCGTAATTCTGGTTGGCATGAGGTCGAATAATCCTAAAATTAGTAAAGTAACTTTTTCCCCAATCTTCAGTAATTCCACTTTTTTCAGTGGTACCAAATAGGGTTACTCGTGCATGATTCCTGTCGTGCTGAAGGGATTCCATTAAAATCAACACGTATTTGAATACGTCCTCCTTTGTTTCTACCTCAAACCGATTGAAAATAGAAAGTTCTTGGTCCGTAAAAGCTGCCAAGTAAGCCTGGGAGTCAAAAAGGTTGATCCAGATCTCCTGGCCAATCAAGTTGAATCGTTCCTTAAATAAATAGGAGAGGAAAGAACAAGATCCATGATACAAGCTGAGCTCTGAAAACCGCTTGCTCAACGGTCTATGCAATTTCTCTGGGATGCAACTCAGGATTTGGACATTATTGCTATCTACTGAGGTATTAAAGAAAAAAGGGGATTCAGGAAGTTTCCCAGCAAGTTGAAGATAATCCTTTTCGTTTCCTGGTTGGAAAATGGCGCCCGGTAGAAGGGTAAAAAGCGCATCATGAAAATAAACTTTGGCTGGAACATCCAACTTGCATAGGGCATCAGATGAAAGAACTTCATCTAGTTTTTTCCAGCTAATTCGTTCGTAAGAATAAATTGCCGTGATACTTTGGTTTTTGTCCCTTGCAAAAATATGCAAGGAGGAGGGGTAAAGAAAAAGTGATAAGCTTGCTGTGTTTTGAACAGCAAACTTATCACTCAATAGAACCTTTAGGTCATTTTCCAAGATAAGAACCGGTTACTTCCAGTTACCCTCTGTAGATGCGTCAGTTCTGGATCCTACTCTTAATGCCTTTTCGTTGTTATTTGCTCTTCTTTCAGGATTGATTGGAGCTGGGTCACGGATTTCGAATACGCTTACTTTGTATCCGCCAGTCTTTTCAATTTTGTCCGCAAAGAATTCAAATTGCTTTCCTCCAGAACCTGGAACAACAGGAAGCAAATCAAGTTTAAGATCTGGGTGCTTAGCTGGGCTAAATAAGGAGTCCATTACTGCAATTGAACCAATGGTATCATAGGATACATTGATTTCTTCTGCACCGTAATCCAATAGTTTGGTGGTTTCGGTACGCTGTACAATCCAAATGGTACCTGTTTCAATAAAGGTTCTCAAAGAATCCCAAGTACTTGAATATTTTCCATTTGAAGCCTGGTATGCCAACTGGGCATCGCGAAGCATTTCAAGCTTTTGAATGGTAGCCGCTTCTAGCAAGGCAACTCTTTTTTCTTGTTCTACGACGTCGTCGACACCTTTCCAAAGGAAGTAACCAAGAGCGGCAGCAACAGCAAAGAATACGAGAGAGAGAACTTTTGTTAGATTCATTTTGAGTAAGGTTTAGAAATCCGGTAAGGGTTGAAGGTTTAAAAACGTGCTATTTTAGGTATTTATTTCCAAAATTAAAATATCCTTTATACAATACTAATTCCGAGAGCGATTTTATTCCAAGAAATACAGGATGAATGGATTTCTTTTCCAAAGAATTCAGTCCTTCAAGTGTCATCCAGCTGATGTCCGTTAGAATTTGATCCGCTGCTGCAAGTTCTGGATCTTCCCCCAAAGTTGCAGTACCGCTAATCCTTTTTACTAGAAAAAAACACTCGATCGAATGAAGGGGCGAGTCCAGGTACTCGTGAACAAATAGAAATTCGCCTACGGTGATTTTTAAACCAGTTTCTTCCAAAAATTCTCGGACTAAATTTTCTTGAGCAGAACTTCCGAATTGCATCCCTCCGCCTGGTGTGGACCAAAAATCTCGAATCGTACTCATCTTGTGCTTGACCAAAAGAATTTTATCACCTTCAATCAATACGCCATTCAAACGTATTCTGAGGTGATGTCCAAATTTAGACTCAATTTCTTTGCTGATCTTGTCTTCTGACATGTAATTTCGTCTAGCGATGAACAAACTGACCTCTCTGTCTCCAGCTCCTTCAGAATTACTGCGAAAGAGTTTCCCTTTCAAACCTACTCAAGGCCAGGACAGTTTTTTTGTAAAAATGGATGATTTTTTCCAAAAGCCCTCCGAAGATAAGCCAGTCTTTATTCTAAAAGGATATGCAGGAACAGGAAAGACCTCCCTTTTGTCTGCCGTAGTCAAAATTCTCCCTAATTTAAATTTGCGCCCCCTTTTATTGGCACCAACAGGCAGGGCTGCAAAGGTGATGAGTACCTACTCGGGTAGATCGGCATTTACCATTCATAAGATAATCTACAAACCAAAAGGTGATGCTGGTACGCTAGGTGGGGGATTCACGCTTCAAAAGAATTATTTCAAAGACACTCTTTTTGTGGTGGATGAATCGTCTATGCTAGCTGATGATGGAGGAATGTCTGGCAACCTGCTATGGGATTTGATTACCTATACTTTTTCAGGTGTGGGCAATCGCTTGCTATTTGTTGGGGACACCGCTCAATTGCCACCTGTAGGAAGTCAATACAGTCCAGCCCTAGATGCGGAATACCTGCTTCGGCATTACCGATTGGATGCAGACCAAATTGAGTTAGTTGAAGTCATGAGGCAGAAATTAGAGTCTGGGATATTATTCAATGCCACAAGTCTGCGCCACGAATTAGGGACTGATCAGGCAGCTATTAAAATCCAAACGCACCTATTCAAGGATATCTTCAAGATGACTTCTGAGAAGCTGGAAGATGGTTTACGCTATGCCTATTACAAATATGGAACAGAAAATACCTGCATCATCACTCGTTCCAATAAGTCTGCCGTACAATACAATGGATATATTCGACGGACTATTCATTTTTACGAGGATGAAATTTGTTCGGGTGACTTGCTGATGATCGTCAAGAATAATTACACCTACATGGCCGAATCCGAAAAGGTAAATTTTTTAGCCAATGGGGACTTGGTCGAAGTGATGAAGATTCGAAATTTTGAGGAGCGATATGGCTTACGATACGCAACCTTGGAGTTACGCTTGCTCGATTATGCTGAAGAACCCTATTTTGAAGCCAAAGTGATCCTAGATACCTTGTACTCTTCGGGTCCATCGCTGACACGAGAACAGTACCGATTACTTTATGATCAGGTAAGTGAAGATTATGCCGATCTTGCAAATAAAACTGAACGAATGGAATACATCCGTAAGGATCCTTACCTCAATGCCCTTCAAGTCAAGTTTGCCTACGCAATCACCTGCCATAAGGCGCAAGGTGGGCAATGGAAGGCAGTATTTATCGATCAAGGGTATTTGGTCGAAGAGCAGGTGGATAAAGAATTTGTTCGTTGGCTCTACACCGCCGTCACGCGTGCATCAGAGGAACTTTACCTAGTCAACTTTTCTCCAACTTTTTTCGTAAAAGGATTGGTAGATGAAGAACCCGAGTAATAGCTACGAAAATGCTTTAATTAACCTATTATGCCTAGGTTTTGGGTTTATTTAGGATTTTGCCAGCGTTTGGAATTTATTTCATTTCTTAGCCGTTGTTTTGAAGAATCCATCAAAATTTGAATATTTGACAATTAAACCACATTAACATGAAAAAAATAGCACTTCTTTTCAGCTTATTTGTTTTGGCACTTGCATTTCAAGCTCAGGCTCAACAATCAGGTCCTGTAATTACCTTCAAGGAAAATTCCAAGGACTTTGGGGATATCACCCAAGGGCAACAAGTAGCACATACCTTTGTATTGACCAATACAGGGAATCAACCGTTGATCATTTCTAACGTAGCTGCTACCTGCGGTTGTACTGTTCCTAGCTGGCCAAAGGAGCCAGTAGCGCCTGGAAAATCTGCTGAAATTAAAGTTTCGTTCAATTCTGCTGGAAAGGTGGGGCAACAAAATTCGGTGGTACGAATTTACTCCAATGCCTCCGAACCTATCGAGAAAGTTTCTTTAATTTCGAATGTGTTGACCCCTAAGAACTAAAGAAATTAATTTAGAATTTCAAAAGCCTGTTCCCAGTAACAGGCTTTTTTATTACCTCTCAACTTTATCTGATTACCGATTTCATGACACCCAAGAAGGAACGTAAAGTAACGACAAGGCAAGTATTTGCGACCATCATCTGGCCACGACGAAAACAACTTTTTATTGGCCTTATTTTAATAATTATCAGTAGGTTAGCTAGTTTGGTTCTCCCTGGAGCCACCAAATTTTTGATTGATGAGGTAATTCCGAGTAATGACCTCGAACGGCTGAAATGGCTTATTGTAGCTGTAGTTCTTGCCATCGTTGTGCAGGCAGTTACTTCCTATTCACTAACCCAAATTCTCAGTGTGGAAGCGCAGCACTTAATTTCCAAATTGCGATCCAAAGTGCAGCAGCACATCATCAAACTCCCAATCCGATTTTTTGATAACACAAAAACGGGGGAGTTGGTGTCTCGCATTATGACCGATGTAGAGGGAGTTCGTAACCTCGTCGGAACAGGATTTGCCCAGATGATCGGAGGCGGTTTAGCAGCAGTGATCTCTTTGGGCTTATTGATTTCGATCAGTCCATCGATGACAGCCTTTGTGTTATTGCCGGTATTAATTTTTGGATTGATATCGCTCAAGGCTTTTAGTAAAATCAGGCCCATCTTTAGGGAAAGAGGAAAAATCAATGCGCAAGTAACCGGTAGACTTACGGAGACCCTGGGGGGAATTCGTGTGATTAAAGGATTTAATGCTGAAAATCAAGAGATTAAGACCTTTGAAAGAGGGGTTGAAGAATTGTTTTTGAATGTTAAGGCAAGCTTAACTGCCACTAGCTTTGTTACTTCTGCTGGTGCATTGTTGCTCGGCCTAGCTTCTGCAGGCATCATGGGTTTAGGAGGCTATCAAATTATGCAAGGGGCCATGACCTTTGGAGACTTCCTTGCATTCACCTTGTACCTAGGGTTTATGATTGCACCGATTGTCCAAATGTCAAACATCGGTAGCCAGCTTACCGAAGCCTTTGCAGGATTGGACCGTACGGAAGAAATCATGAACATGCCTTTGGAATCAGATGACAAAAAGCGAACTGTTGCCCTGGCTACTATAAAAGGTAATATTCGCTTTGACCAGGTGTCCTTCGCCTATGAGTCTGGAAAGGAAGTGGTGAAGGGGATTAGCTTTGATGCCCCTGCCGGTTCTGTTACCGCATTGGTGGGTACCTCAGGCTCTGGAAAAACTACGATTGCTGGTTTAGCAGCTACCTTTTTAAACCCAGATTCTGGGGTTATTTACTTGGATGGCCATGACCTGCAAACCATCACATTAGATGCCTTCAGGGCACAACTAGGTGTGGTCTTGCAAGATGATTTTCTTTTTGAAGGCACTATCCGAGAAAACATATTATTTCCAAGGCCAGATTCATCGGTCGAACGATTGGAAATGGCGGTAAAAGCCGCTTACGTCAACGAATTCACAGATCGCTTTGAACAAGGTTTGGATACCTTAATCGGTGAGCGAGGAGTCAAACTTTCGGGTGGGCAACGGCAACGAATCGCAATTGCAAGAGCTATTTTAGCGGATCCACGAATCCTTATCTTAGATGAGGCTACTTCCAATTTGGATACGGAATCGGAATCCTTGATTCAGGCGAGCTTAAAAGAGTTGATGCATGGGCGAACCACCTTTGTCATTGCGCACAGATTGAGCACCATTCGCCAGGCAGACCAAATTTTGGTGATTGAAAATGGTCAAGTGGTGGAGCAAGGCAAGCACGAAGAACTTCTCGCTAAAAAAGGAAGGTATTTTGAATTGTATACCTATCAAGCACGAATTTAAGGGCTTAGGAGTCCTTTTTCTTTTCCTTCGAAAGGGTCAGCAAGGCAACCGTACTCAAAATCAAGATTGTTCCTGCCCAATCGTATCCTGAGAAAGATACTCCCAACCAGAGGACGGCTGTCAATGTAGCGGCTAGAGGCTCCACGCTGCACAGCAAGCTGGCGAAAGTAGCCCCAATTTTGGAAACGGCTGTTAGGAAGAAATAAAAGGCAAGCACTGTCCCAAAAAGCACGATGTAGCCAAATGCGAACCAAGTTTCTCCATCCCAGATGCCAGAAAAACTCCATGGCTGCGTCCAGATGGACAATACAATCCCTCCAATCAGCATGCCCCAGCCCGTAATGGCTGCAGGAGAAAAGCTACGCAGTAAGCCAACCGGTTGAATGGTGTAAAAGGCAAGCGCTAATGCAGATAAAATCCCCCAAAACAAGGCCATATTTGAAATTACCAGGGTTTCGGTAGATCCATGAGTAACCAAAAGGAAGGTGCCTGCGAGCGCAAAAATCAATGCCAAATATTCACCTAGCACCGGCCAGGTTTTATTTTTTAGGGCATAGAAACCAAGCACAAATACAGGACCTATGTATTGCAAAATCGTAGCAGTTGCAGCATTGGATAGGGAAATGCTGTAGAAGTAGGTGTATTGCACCGAAACCATCCCTAAAATTCCAAAAAGCAATAGTTTGCCCACATTTTTAGGGGTTTTCCAGATTCCTAGGGCTGCTTTTTTCTCCTTGGCAATCGAATAAAGTACAAGGATGGACCCCGCAAGCAACATGCGCCAAGTGACAAGCCAAGCAGGATTTACTTCCTTGGCTTGAAATAAAAACTGAGCACAGGTTCCTGAAATGCCCCAGAAAATGGCCGATGAAATGGCCAATGAAAAACCTGTGATTTTTTGAAAAGAGCTTGAATACATGAGGTGAATCAACTCACGAATATATTCCAGCAACTTGTAAATTGGATTGCCTTTGGTAACTATTTTGTTAAACCTGTCGGAAAGGGAGCCTTGTGAAATCTCTGGCTATTTCTGAACTTGCTTAACCTTGCACCTCAAGGTAGTCCAACTTCTTGGTATAGCTTCCTCCAAACTAAGTTTCCTTGATCCATGTATCCACTACCCACTGTTCGAGTTGCCACCAAAAAAGACGAAGAAGCTCTTTGGAAAATCCTCGAGCCTGTGATTCGGAAGGGGGGAACCTATGTTTTTTCGCTTGATAAAAGCAAAGAATCCCTGATGGGCTATTGGCTGGGGGCTGATAAAACCACTTTTGCTGTCGAAAGGGGAGGATCGCTTGTTGGCACCTTCTACCTTAAAGCCAATCAAGAAGGGTTGGGTGACCACATTTGTAATGCAGGCTTTGTAGTTGCTCCTGAGGCTGAGGGGCAAGGTGTGGGACGATGGATGGGGGAATTTGCCCAGGCAGAAGCCAAATCCCGTGGTTTTTTAGCCATGCAGTTCAATTTTGTAATTCAAACAAACCAGCCAGCGGTTTACCTCTGGAAGTCGATGGGATTTTCAGTGCTTGGAGAAATACCAGAGGCCTATCGCCACCCGCAATTGGGCCTAGTCCCTGCGCTTATTTTTTACAGAAAATTGTAGGTTTATCAGGATTCAATTCACCTGTCTCAATTTACTATGTCCATCGATCGCCGAAGTTTTATTAAATCCACAGTCCTTACTTCCTTTTCATTAGCATTGCCTTCCTCGATTCTGAAGTTGTGGGCAGGTCCAACAGAAAATTTAAGATTAGGATTGATTACCGACCTCCATCGAGACATTATTCATGATGCAGATTTTCGGCTCCAAACATTTTTGGAGGAAATGAATCGTATGGGGGTTCATGCCAAAATTCAGTTGGGAGATTTTGCCATACCCAAAAAGGAAAACCAAACCTTTATTGAAGCCTTTAATCAAGGGAATATTCCTGCATACCATGTATTGGGGAATCACGACATGGATGAGGGCTATAGCAAGGAGCAGGCAACTCAGGCTTTTGGGATGCCAGCAGCCTATTATGCACAAGTCGTCCAAGGGATGCGAATTTTGGTGTTGGATGGGAATGAGCTAGGCTCTCCAACGACAAAGGGGGGATAT
>Ga0172372_10005158_pt1 | contig 18295 bp, 12 predicted proteins | sample LakKiv5m_2_FD_114544 | JGI IMG/M metagenome (GOLD analysis project Ga0172372, IMG submission 114544) | Freshwater microbial communities from Kabuno Bay, South-Kivu, Congo - kab_092012_9.5m | ecosystem: Environmental > Aquatic > Freshwater > Lake | place: Democratic Republic of the Congo...
ACTCAAGCGGTAAATATTTACAACAAAAAACGACCACATCTAAGCTTAAATTATAAAACTCCTCAGGAAATACATAATATTGAAAAATAATTGTCTACTATTTTAGGACTAGACACCGACAGCTGATCACCGATAGCTGATCACCGATAGCTGATCACCGATCACCAGATTTCACAATTCTGATTACCGTGCGGAATCCAATTTTTGCACTTTGGTAATCGCCGCGGTGAATTTGAACGGCCTCCGGATTTAAATAATGGAATTCATCGGCCCAAGATCCACCCTTGACGGCAAAATGCTGCCATAAATCTTTTTCGTTATATAGATAATTGCTCAACTTTTCCGGTGGAACAGTGTAATCAGGATTAACAATCAATTTGCTTTCGCCGGTTCCTTCTACACTGGGAAGCGTTAAAATCCACTCAAGATCATTGAATAGTTTCCCTGTGGCTCTAGAGGATGTCCATTCTGCTACATTTCCGAAGATTTCAGTATCATCAATGTTTTTGGGATTTGCTGAAATGATGGTTGTTCCGTTATTTGTAGTTAACACAGACAAACGTTCATCGCGTAATTGTTTGTAATTGATGTTGTTACTAAATGAATTTACGAGGGCATAGTATTTTGAAGAACCGGAGTAAGGTCGATAAGGTACTAGGGCAAAGTATTTTGAATAATTCTCTTTTTCTTTTTTTGAAAGTTTTTTGTAAAAGTGCGTGGCAACGGCTTCAGCGGATTGCACAAATTCTGCCGATGTTGGAAGGTCTACCTGAATTTTATATCCCTCGGGAATCTGCCCCAAAAATTGAGCATTTAATTTTTCCTCCAACCAATTGCAATACTGGGTTGCTTGAAATTGGGATACTCCAACCACCGGAAAATCCCAATAGGCAGGGTATTGGAAATAATAACTGACAAAGGGCTCGCTGTATGTAAATCTGGATATCCAAACATTGGTATCGGGGTGAGCCCACGCGCGATTGATTTGCTGTTTTTTGAAAAAGGCAGAGGTGTCAGAATTCAAAAACTCTCGATACTCTTTGTTGGTTACCTCCGAGAACGAGCAGTAAAATGGGCCAATATCAAAATTTCTTATGATCTGTTGAATGGTATCGTATCCCCAAGGTTCATGAATATGAACTTTTGTCCCAACAATGTTGGTGGGGTCGAAGTAATTTTCTAACAGCCACTGGCTGAAATTATTTTTTTTGGATATTCGGATGCCGCCCAGCGGATAATCAAAATGGTTGTAGTAGTATTTTCGGCTGTGAATTGGGTTAGGGAGATCTTGAGATTTCAACGGGGTGGATGTCCCCAGAAGAAAAACTAACATCCAAATTAGTACAACTTTTTGTTTTTTCATTACATCAAGAACGGATTAGACATCACTTTCTTTTTGAGCTTTAAATCTTGAAGCAACCTGCTGACAGGACGTAGGGTAAAGAGCCATTGCTTTCCATAGCCGTTGGGTATCCAACTGAATTCCAGTTGCCAACAATGAAGATTTCTAACCACACTAAAAGATGAAGCTGCAACTTCACGGCGTCTGAAATCATAGCCGGTTTGGTATCCAATTTTCCAGTTTTCAGTGATGGACAAGTCGCCAGAGATGGTAAATTGGTTGGTGGAAATTCGGTTCGCGGGGGTGAGAGATTCTGCATTGTAATTCATCATGTAGGCAAAATTTACGCTCCAAGGAATGTTGAAGTCATAATAATTGGTACGATTTACCGCAATATCTCTCAATTCAGGCTCTTCCTCTGAATTCAGTTTTCGGGGTTTTAATTGACCGGATTGGCCAGATTTATCTTTACTAAAATCTGATGCAGAAAAAGTTGTGTTTACGTTAATTCCAGCGGTTCTGAATCTCAAGAATCCTTGATTATTGGTGTAAGCAAATTGATTGATGGTTTTTCCAGTGGCGGTTCTTGCGTAGGGAGAATATCCAGCATTTGAGTTTATTCTGAGTTTTTTGAAAATGACGGTATTGAATGAAAGTCGAATATCAGACCAATTCATGGAGTCTGCGAATATGTTGTAATTTCCACTAATATTTAATTGATCGACGATATTGAATTTTTCAACATTTGATTTAGACGAAGAATCTTTTTTGGTAATTTTTTTTCCTTGTAAGTTATTATTTACTCCAAAGAATATGTTACCACTTTCCCGTTGAACTAAATTTCCAATTGGACTTTTTTCGAAAAATTGATAATTGATTATTTTCCCTCCTGAATCAGTAAAAGATCTGGTCCAATTTCTCTTAAATGGATCAATCTCCGGAGTGTAAGACATACCAATAGTTGGTGTAATTGTGTGCCTTATGGCTCGTAAATTGCCGATTTTAAGATTGTTGACTGTGCCGTAGATATTGGTTTTCATGTTTCCTGAAAAACTATAACCGTATTGTCTGAAAAATCCAAAGGTATCTCTGCTCACTACCTTGTCAGTGGCTGTGTCCCACGATTTAATTTGTCCATTCAGATGCCAATTTTCCCTATAGTTGAAACTTGGAGAAAAATTTAATATCCCTTTAAAAAATTTAAAATTCGTGCTGATTGGAATGTTGTGCCTCATACCAGACCTCAACGAATTAAAGGCTTCCATGTATTTTTCAGAAAATATAATGGTGTCTTTTGTTTGAATACTGTTTGCGATATCTCCCGAATAACTCAACCGAATTTGTTGGTACCATTTAGAGTTATTTCCCACCTTGGATGCAAAGGGAGTCAAACTTGAGACCCCTAAATTAACGGAGGGTAATTCCAATCTAAAATCGCCATTTTGGGTGTTTTGTGAATGCCTAGCCGACATACTGACATTTAATTTGCGCTTGAAAAAAGCGCGGCTGTAATTGATGCTCGAAGTGAATTGATTGTTAGCCAATGAATTTAAATCTCTACTATTTCTTTGATTAAATCCCTTGGTAACAATATTGATATTTCCATTAAAAGTAATTCCAGGAATTAGTTTAGGATCTAAGTTGAAATTGCTTCGAATATTAAAGTCTGAATTACGTGCAAACTGTGGCGAAGCTTCATCCAATCCATTAGAAAAACGGCTGTACTGAACGGCCAAATTTCCTCTGAATTTATACCTCCTAAAATACTGGGTTTGAAGTCCCAACCTGAAATCGCCATTCAAATAAGCGTCTGAATTTATTTGAAGGTCGGAGTACGGTCCAAGTCCCAAGTAATAACCAATATTCTGAATGTAAAAGCTACTGTTTGCTCCATTGAACCCCACACTTGGAAAGATTAAACCACTTTGTTGTCCCTTTTTCAACGGAGCCAAACCAAACGGAAGCGCAAACGGGGTAGGGATATCGGCAAAAACAAGGTTGGCCGGGCCAAAGAGAGCTTTGTTATTGGGCATCACCTTAACTTTCGATGAGTTTAGAAAAAAGTGTGGATGGTCTGCATCGCAGGTAGTGATTTTTCCGTTGACACCCGTAAATGAGCCGTCATTTTGCTTTAAAACCGTTCCTAAATGAATATATGCTTGATCTTGAACCAATTTTAAACCATAAACTCTCCCTTTTCCCGATGCTGAGTTGTACCGCATACTATCGGCGGTGAATTTATCGGCTTTGTCTTGTAGTTCAGGTTTTTCAATGTAATTTCCCAAAGTATCGAGTGTGCCTTTGGCATATAATTCTTTGGTCACCAAGTCAACGTCAATTTCATACGCTTTGAGATGTGTTTGCGCGCTTTTGATGTCTGACTCGCGATAAAGGAAAACTTTTTTAAGGCTCAAATCGAAACTCATTGAGTCTTTTGCATGAAACTCGATGACTTCTGAGAGGCCTGATTTTTTATTTTTCGGGGGACTCTGATTCGTGTTAATTGAACTGTCTGAAAATTTAGACAAAGTATCTGAGGTCTCAATGTTTTGGGCAAATAATTGTGAGGGTGCTAACAACCATATATATATCCACAGAACGACCGTGATATGTTTTTTGTCGATTTTTAGCATAATTCCTGAAAGCAAATCAACTTTGAATCTGTGAAATCCGTTTACAATGGCATGATTCGATTGATTGCAGGTGCAATATTACTGTCTTTTATGCCGTCTGCGAAATCTCCTTTAAGGAAAATCGACCAAGTGCAAACAATTGTACTTGATGCAGGACACGGAGGTGCTGATCCTGGAAGTATTTCTGGGGGATTGAATGAAAAGGACATCACTTTGGCTATAACGTTAAAAGTGGGTAAGTATTTGAAGGATAGTATTCCTGATTTGAGGGTGATGTACACGCGGATGTCTGATAAGTCGGTCAAATTATCTGATAGGCCAGTAATAGCAAATAGGAACGAAGCTGATTTATTCATTTCCATTCATTGTAATGCAAATGATAGTCCCAAGCCAGAAGGAAGCGAAACCTATTTCATGGGTGTACATAAAAACGATGGGAACTTACAAGTTGCAAAAAGAGAAAATTCTGCTATTGTTTACGAACAAGATTACCGAGACAACGCAAAATACGGCGGATTTGACCCCAACTCACCAGAGAGTCACATTATTTTCGCTTTGGTACAGAATGCTTTTTTAAATCAGGCTTTGAGAATTTCCTCGTACGTGGAAGAGGAAACATCCAAAGTTTCCGAAATTAGAAGTAGGGGAGTCAAACAAGCGGGATTTTTGGTGCTTTGGAAAACCTCTATGCCCGCAATTTTAATTGAGACGGGTTTTATTACCAACCCTGAAAATCGGAAGTACCTTCAATCAGAAGAAGGTCAAGATGCAATTGCTAAAGGAATCTTTAGGGCAATTAAGCATTATAAGTTGCATATTGAGAGGAAGAAATAGTTTTTTTGATGTTTTATAAGCACTAATTTGTTATTTGTCAATATTTTGTAAAAATAATTTTGACAAACCCTTGAATTTGCTCGCATTTTACCTTTTGATTTCAATTAATTATTGAAAACTGTAGTAATTATTATAGAAATTCATTTACTTGCAAGGCAAAACCATTATTAGAAAGGAAATTCTATGAAATTAAAAACTACAGTTATTAAAAACTTTCATGTTTTCGGGTTTCTATTGCTAGGATTATTTTCAAGCAATAAGACCCAAGCTCAAGGCACACCGTGTGCTGGGCAAGCTGCTTATGGTTGTGGCTATCGCTACGGCTATTGCGGTGATGTTGATGGAATTAAAATCATTAACAGCGCAGGAACAGTTCTGGCTAGTTACAGCGGACAGTCGTGTAATACGGCTACTTCGTACAGAGGAATTATGAATCAAGGTTCATCCATTGATCTTACAGCCGGTGAAGAAGTAACCATCGAGCTAACCGGTACTGAATGGTCTGGTTATTATACTCGACCTGGTGTTTGGATGGATGTAAATTTGGATAATCAATTCCAAGCAGCAGAGTGTGTAATTGACCCTTCTTCCTACACCATTGGAGCCGCAGCAACTACTTTCAAAGTAAAGGTGCCATGCTTTACTAAAGCTGGTGTTTCCTATTTGAGGGTGCGTGGGTCTATGACGGCATTTACTATGACTAGAAACAATGGTTGTGGAAGTGTGAATACTTATGGCAATGTTTTTGACATAGTTGTAAACTACAAAATAGGAACTACTCCGGTTGCTAATTTTGTTATTCCAAAAGATACCATGTGGGAAGGCTCTCCAGTGTTGTTCTCTGCTACTAGCCCTAACGCTGGTGCGAAGTACACTTGGACATTTAATAAAGCAGATGTGATCATCAATAGCAATTCTACCAAAGGATCAGCACAGTGGAATTCTGCTGGCAGATACGATGTATTCATGAAGGTAGACTACTGCGGTATTGCAGATTCTATCACCAAGCAAGTACGTATCGACGCTCCAACTCAAGCTCCAGTTGCTGACTTTATAGCAGATAACAACGAAGTTGAGGTGGGATATGACGTAAACTTATTTGATTTAAGTAAAAATGGAGCAACCAGTTGGGCATGGGAGATTTATTCTCCAACCGGAATGGGTGATGATGTAAGCACCGCAAAAAATGCGAAGTTCAATATAGTTGAAGGCGGATGGCATAAAGTATGTTTGACTTCTTCTAATACTAAAGGCAACTCAAAAACTGTATGTAAAGACCGTTACATTGAGGGATTGCCAACACTAGACAACTACATGGGTCCACAAAAAGTGGCTACCACCCGTTACGGACGTTTGTTTGACCACGCAGGTCCAACAGCGAACTATGCGGCTAACCGTAAAACATCTATTGATTACTTCCAGATTTTGCCTTGCGGAGCAAAAGAAATTCGCTTGACATTCTCTGATTTAGACCTTGCAGACAACGGAGATAAATTCACCATTTACGATTCTGACGAAGAAGATCCAAACAAATTGGTTGCTACAATCACTGGAGCAAACTTTAAATTGTACGATACCGCAGTATTCAAATTGAAGAGCGGCGCAGGATTCTTGACTTTTGAATCAAACGGATCAGGCCAAGGCCGCGGATTTGTTTTGAATTGGGATTCAGACTTGGAGGCCCCAACTGCACCAGATGCAGACTTTACTTTCCCTTACTCAAAAGTGGGTAACGGTGTTGCAATGACTTTAACCAATACAACTGGTAACACTAAAGGTGTACCTGAATACTTATGGTTGAGAGACGACGGAACAGGAACCAACACCTATTTCTTAGACGGAACTTCCGTAGACTATGATTTTCAAGATTACAACGATGCTACACACAAAGTTTGTTTGGTAGCAGCAACTTGTACCGGAAACGACACCATGTGTAAGAACATTACTGTTTACACTCCAACAGCTCCATCAGAAGTTGATTTTGTGGCAAGCAATCAGCGTCCATCAATTGGACAGGCGGTGAAGTTCACTACTACTACAGATTATGCAGATAAATTCATCTGGAGCATCTTCCCAACAACGTTCAAGTTTGTTAATGGAACAACAGCTGCAAGCCAAAATCCTGAGATTGAGTTCACCGCAGGAGGAGCATACACGTTCACATTGACCGCATACAATGATTTGGGTGGCCGTTCATTGACAGAGAAGAAGGCAATCAAGAATAAATACGTAATCTGTATTGACTATTGCATTCCTTTGACGAACATGGTATCAAAAGATATCGCTATCAACTCAGTAAAAGTAACCGACAAGAACAACTTGATTCTGTTGAACTCAGAGACAGCTAGCGGAACATCATACAATGACTACACCGACAAGAAGCCAATGAACATGACTTACGGTGCGAAATACGATGTAGAGATCACCAGAAGAAGCAGTTCAAACGATGCAAACTACAAAGTTTGGATTGACTGGAATATCGACGGAGACTTTGATGATCAAGGTGAAGAAGTTTTAGCAACAAGTTCATCAAAAGCACAATTGGTATCAGGATCATTTACTGTACCTGAGTTGAGCAAGAGTTTTGAAGGCGTAACCCGCATGCGTGTAGGTGTGTCTTACGGAAACTTTGCAAACTTGCCATGTGGAGTAAACCAAGTAGGAGAGTTTGAAGATTACGCTATCAAATTGGCGAACGACAACTCAGCCCCACAGATCAACTTGATTGGTTCAGACACCGTACGCGTAGAAAGAGGAACATCAGCATCATCATGCTACCAAGAGATAGCATCTAAGACATACGTAGGAGTAGACGCAACAGAAGGTGACATCACCAACAAGGTTGTAATCACTTCAGACTTAGATTGTTTGGCAGCCGGTGTATACAGCATGGAGTTCAATTTGACTGACGCATCTGGTAACAAGGCACAGCCAAAGACACGTACCATCATTGTGGTATTGGATAGAACAGGTCCAGTATTGACCTTGCAAGGTCAAGACACCGTAACTATTGAGCAGTGTGGAACCTTCAGCGATCCAGGTGCCGTAGCAAACGACGCAGTAGACGGAGATTTGACCACTGCAATCAAAGTAGTAGGTTCAGTAGATCCATCAACTGTAGGTGACTACACCTTGGTATACAATGTAAAAGATGCACAAGGCAACGAATCAACTAAAACTCGTGTAGTAAAAGTACGCGATACCCAAAAGCCAGGAATCTATCGTTTGGGTAACCGCATCACCGATAAGATGGTGATCAATGTACAGATCAACCAAGCGTTTGTAGATGATATCTACGCTTTAGATCCATGCAACGGAAACATCTTCTTGTCAAAAACTCCAGGCTTTAACGGAGTGGTAAACAACCAAGAGAGAGCAACGTACCCAATCATCTACAATGCTAAAGATCCTTCAGGAAACTCAGCAGACGAAGACGGGTTCACTATCTTGTACGTAGTAGATGACTTCATTGCACCAAACATTGAGTTGAATACTTCAGACACCGTATTGCACGATGTTAACGAGCCATATTCATCACGTAACGCTACAGTAACTGATAACTACTATGCATCAAGCCAAGTATCGGTAGTACGTACAGGTAAGGTAGATCCATATACTTTGGGAACTTACGTAGAGACGTTCATCGCAACAGATGCATCAGGCAACAAAGCAACCAAGATGCGTTATGTAAAAGTGGTAGACCGTATTGCACCTGAATTGACTGCACCAGCAGTGTCAGCATGTATCGGATCACCCTTCTGGGCAATGAGTGGCTTGATTGTAAAAGACAATTACTATTCATCAACAGACTTGATGCCATTGATTAAAGTAGTATACAGCAACGTAAACATTTACGAGGCAGGAGCATACAGCATCAACTACTCAATTACTGATCCATCAGGAAATGAAGCAGCGATTGTATCACGTACTGTATACGTACAATATCCTCCAAATTGTCAAAATACCTTCTTGGGTAACGCTGACTTGAAATTGGAAGATGCAGTATCAGTATATCCAAACCCAACTTCAGGTAAAGTAAACGTAGTATTTGCGTTGAACAACAACGAGCCATTGCAGGTGAGTGTAGTAAATGCAGTAGGCGCAACGGTAGCAAACTACAGCTTCGAGGGTGGAGTAGGCAACCAAGAGATTGACTTAGGCGCATTCGGAACTGGAGTTTACTTCATCCGCATGACTAACAACGGTCAGTCAACCATGAAGAAATTGGTTGTAAACAACTAATCTGAAAAAAATTGATTTCATCGAAAAGTCCCGAGGTAACTCGGGACTTTTTGTTTTTTATCACGGAACTGCGTAAAGTCTAAAATAGAATTCGATATAATTGATTAATTTTGAATACCATGTCATTGTTTAAAGGGCTGTCAAAAGAATTCCAAGTTGGTAGTTTAACTGCTATTTCGATTACCATATTAATTTTGGGTTACAACTTCATGAGAGGGAAAGACAATCCGTTTAAGTCTGGTAAAGATTTAATAGTATTTTATGATTCAACTCCTGGTCTTGGAATAGGTACCAGTGTCATGTTTAATGGATTGAGAATTGGGCAATTGACCAGTTTGGATATCACAAGTGGAAATAAAATAGAAGCAATTTTTGAAATATCCTCTAAAATGGATATACCCAAAGATTCAAGAATGAAGATTGAAACAGAGATTTTTGGAGGGCAAAAAGTTAGACTAGTTATAGGTAGGTCAACAGAGTTTGCAGAAGATGGTGACACATTATTGCCAATGTACGCAGAAGATAAATTCAGTGCCATAAATGATCAGTTGGTTCCTATAGCTTCAAAGGCTGATTCTTTATTAAGTTCTATGAATGCATTTTTCAAGAGTGAAAGTTTGAATTTGGCGATTGATCGCTTACCAACGGCAGTTCAACAAATTAACTTATTGTTACAACAAACTCAGGCTTTGTTGAATGCGAACAAGGAGGTTGTGACACATACGCTCGGAAATGTAGACCGATTTTCAAATAATTTTGATGCATATCATCAAAGAATTAATAACCTACTTTTAAGATTAGATTCTTCTTCTAAGGAACTTGATCAAGTTTCTTTAAAGCATACCGTTCAAGAAATTGATAGTTTAACCCAGGAACTCAATAAAATGACTGCGCAAATCAATAGTGGAAAAGGCACAGTAGGAAAAATGATTTACTCAGATTCACTTTATAATGCGCTGAATCAGAGCTCACAAGAATTGAATAAGGTATTATTGGATCTTAAAAAGTATCCTGAGAAATACATTCCTATTCCAGGTACTAAGAAACAACGAAACAAGGCTAAGGATTTGAGCCGTAAAGACCCTGAGATTTGGAATTGAAAAATTCATAAATCACAATCATCCATAACATATACAAATAGTTGTAAAAGAAATCCTCAAAGGGGATAGTGCCTATTCTAATGGCAAGGTTTTCGCTATTGTTATAAATTAAAACGGGAAGACCAGTAAGTTGACCGTTTACGTAAAACATGGGTATCAGGGCAACAATCCATGCAATAAATAAGTGAGCAGAATATTTTTTAAATTCATGCCTCATAAAAACAAGTATAAGGCCTAATGTAGTAGTGATTAACCCAAAAGTTACTGCAGTGTACAATTTATCTATGTTTGCCATAAAAATACCGGCTGATAATAACATGATCACTGAGTTTGCCCAGTTTCCCCATCGTTTATTGGTCAATTGAGGAAAATAGGCTTGCAGGCACCTGAATATAAATAAGCAAGCATAGGGAACAACCAAGAAAAATAAATATTCTTCTAAGGGTAGACCCAAAAAGAATTTTCCAATTAAAAACTTATCGTTGAATTTCCAGATGTTGATGTCAGTAAACCAAACATCCCAAACAAGATATAAAAATGATGTGATAGCTACGCTTGGAGCGAGGAATTTATATGATTTGAAAAATGCGACTTTTTTGTCGAACGATAAAAACAAAGGACCTGCTATGGTGAACAGGTCCAGAAGTAGGTAGGTGAATTTTTCTGACATTTATGCGGGTTGCATTTGATAACCGAACTCATAGGCGTAGTCTTTGAGTTTTTCTCTAAGTACTCTGCGCGCTATAAAGATACGGGTTTTCACAGTACCGATAGGAATGTTTAATTCTTCTGCTATTTCGTGGTATTTGAAACCTTCAGCGTTTAGTTTAAACGTTACACGTAAATCGGTGGGTAAATCTTCAACAGCATTGTCTAAGTCTTTGCGGATAAACTTCAACTCTGCATCGTTGTCAATTCTATGACTGGGGATGTCAAGATAGAACGTATTGTCTGTGGTATCTAAGAACGTGTTCCGTTTTTGCGTTCTTCTGTAATTGTTGATGAAGCTATTCTTGAGGATAGTGTATAGCCAACCTCTAAGGTTGGTTCCAGCTTGGAATTTATCCTTATATCTGTAGGCTTTAAGGATGGTATCTTGAACCAAATCTTTGGTGTCGTCAAGATCGTGCGTTAATGATAATGCGTAATTTCTAAGAGCACTCAACTCTTGTTCCATCATCTTGTCGAAGTTAATTTGTGTAATGTTCATGGCTAATCCTTGAACAAAGATCGACAAAGCGAGGAATTTAACACCATGTTTTGTTTAAGGTGTGCGAATTAGAAGTTAAACAAGAATAAAAGTTTGTCGAACAAAAAAAGGACTCCGACGGGAGTCCTTTTTTAACACAATTATTAACTAGTGTATGTTTTTGAGATAAATTTAATTATCTCATTGAAAGCTAAACAAGTACAATGACCTTGTTTGATAATACCTCAACCAAACCACCAGAAACTTCAAAGTTTTGAGTGCCTTGATCAGATTTTACTTCAACAATGCCAGCGGTTAAGCTGCTAATAAGCGCAGCGTGGTTGTTTTTTATCTGAAAACTACCGTTGCTACCTGGAAGGGTCACCAAAGACGCCTCACCAGTAAACATCGTATTATCAGGACTTAAAATTTCAACCAACATATAAATTAGGCAGCAGCCTCCTCCAATAATTTCTTGCCTTTTTCGATTGCTTCTTCGATGGTACCAACCAAGTTGAAAGCAGCTTCAGGATATTCGTCTACTTCACCATCCATGATCATGTTGAACCCTTTAATGGTTTCTTTGATTTCTACCAATACACCTTTCAATCCGGTGAATTGTTCAGCTACGTGGAATGGCTGAGAAAGGAAACGTTGAACACGACGAGCTCTGTGAACCACTAATTTATCTTCTTCACTCAATTCATCCATACCCAAAATGGCAATGATGTCTTGAAGTTCTTTGTAACGTTGTAACAATGATTTTACTTTTTGAGCGCACTCGTAATGCTCTTTACCTAAAATATCTTGTGTAAGGATACGACTAGTAGAATCTAGAGGATCTACCGCAGGGTAAATTCCCAATTCTGCGATTTTTCGAGATAATACGGTTGTTGCATCTAAGTGAGCAAAAGTTGTAGCAGGAGCTGGGTCAGTCAAGTCATCTGCGGGTACATAAACCGCTTGAACGGAAGTGATTGAACCACGAGTGGTTGAAGTGATACGCTCTTGCATTACACCCATTTCTGTTGCAAGTGTTGGTTGGTAACCTACCGCTGAAGGCATACGACCTAAAAGCGCTGATACTTCAGAACCTGCTTGAGTGAAACGGAAAATGTTGTCAATAAAGAAAAGAATGTCTTTACCTGCGCCTTCACCATCTCCATCGCGGAAATATTCTGCTACAGTCAGACCACTCAATGCCACACGAGCACGCGCTCCTGGAGGTTCGTTCATTTGTCCGAAAACCAAGGTTGCTTGGCTCTTAGACAATTCATTCATATCAACTTTACTCAAGTCCCATCCGCCTGACTCCATCGAGTGTTTAAACTCTTCGCCATAACGAATAACTCCAGATTCAATCATTTCACGAAGAAGGTCATTACCCTCACGTGAACGCTCACCAACACCAGCAAATACTGACATACCAGAATATGCTTTTGCGATGTTGTTGATCAATTCCATAATCAATACAGTTTTACCTACTCCAGCACCACCAAACAAACCAATTTTACCACCCTTTGCATATGGCTCAAGCAAATCAATAACTTTAATACCAGTGTAAAGCGGTTCAGTGCTTGTGCTCAAATTTTCGAAAGTAGGAGCTGATGCGTGAATTGCACGTCCGTTTGAATTGTCTAACGCAGTCATACCATCAATGGCATCTCCTACCACATTCAATAAACGTCCGCGAATGCTTTCGCCGGTTGGCATTGTAATTGCTGCCTCGCGATCTACAACATCCATTCCTCTGCGCAATCCTTCGGTTCCATCCATGGCAATAGTTCTTACCATGTTTTCACCTAAGTGTTGTTGTACTTCGAGAATCAATTGTTGCCCGTTGTCTTTTGTTACAACTAATGCGTTGTAAATTTGTGGAAGAAAGGAACCTGCCTGGTTAAAACTTACGTCAACAACAGGACCAATGATTTGTGATATTTTACCCGTATTAGCCATGGTTATTATTCAAGGTGCAAAGATAGCACAATAAATTGGTCAAATCTATACTTGTTTGCATCTTTTTGTTTCGAAGGATTATCGTACCTTTGTCGTTCCCTTATGGATCGCAATACAATAATTGGTTTTTCCTTGATTTTCCTGATTTTGGCGGGATATTATTGGTACACAGCACCAACGCCTGAACAGTTGGAGCAAATGAAAAAAACGCAAGACAGTTTAGCACTTATTGAATCTAATCGCAATGATTCAATGGCTGCAATCAACGCGCAGGCCGCTAAAACGTCCCCCGAAATAAAAAATTCAGACAATGGAGTAGACAGCATTTTGAGCTTTCAAGACACTACTTTTAAGTTGGTAAACAAGCACCTTACTCTAACAATTGCAAATAGAGGTGGAGCAATAAAAGAAGTTCAGCTGAATGAATTTAGGAGGTCAGATTCTTCTGACTTGATATTATTGGAAGACGGTAAACACGAACAGCGATGGACATGGTCAGATGCGCAGGGAAATCCAAAGTCATCAGATCAATTTGAATGGAAAATTTCTGCTCAAACCCCAAATAGTATCTCTTTGAGATGGCACCCAACAAATGCTGATAACATATACATAGAGCAAACCTATTCTTTGGATGAAAGCAAACCCTATGTTGTTGGATATCATATTCAACTAAAAGGGATGCAAGACCAGGTTCGAAGAGGAAATTCAGACTTCAAGTTAGATTGGAGCACCACCTTGCAAAAGCAAGAAAAAGACATGAAGTGGGACGCTCAGCACACGGCTTTGGTATACAAGATGCCCGAAGAGTCGCCTACAACCCTTCAAGCTACCGAAGAAGCCAATGAAACTTTAAAGAATAAGGTTCAATGGATTGCATTTAAGCAACAATATTTCAGCGCCATTATAGCATCTGAAAACTCCATTTCTACTGATACTAAGTTGAAAATGAGCAAACCCATTGAAGACAGCGTGAACATTAAAACATTGAGTGCGACACTGTTTTCTGAATTTTCAGGGGAAGCTGACAAAAAGTTCAAATTCAACCTGTTTTTCGGTCCTAATAAATACGACCTTCTTCAAACCACAGATTTGGGAATTGCAAAAGCGGAATTGGAGAGAATCATTCCTTTGGGTTGGGGGATTTTTGGATGGGTGAATAGACATTTGGTTATTCCTGTTTTCACCTGGTTGTCTAACACCATAGGAAGCATGGGTATTGCCATCATGTTGTTGACTTTCATCATTAAAATGTTCTTGTTGCCCTTGGTTTACAAATCGTACATCTCCACGGCTAAAATGAGAATTTTGAAGCCAGAGTTGGATGAAATCAAAGCCAAACATGGAAACGATTTGCAAAAAGTAAATACCGAAAACATGAGCCTTTACAAAAAGGCAGGTGTTAGTCCTTTGAGTGGTTGTGTGCCTATGTTGTTGCAATTGCCCATATTGTTTGCGATGTTTCAATTTTTCCCAGTGGCTTTTGAATTGAGGCAAAAAACTTTCCTGTGGTCAACCGATTTGAGTCAATGGGATGGACCAGCTTTAGGATTTAATATTCCGTTTTACGGAGATCACGTGAGCTTTTTCACCTTGTTGATGACAGTATCAACCTTAATATACACTCATTTTAACAACCAGATATCCGGTGTAACTGGGCAGATGAAATGGATGGGGTATTTCATGCCCATCATTTTCTTGGGGGTTTTGAATGATTACGCATCTGGGTTGACATGGTACTATTTTGTGAGTAATATGGTTACTTTCGGGCAACAATTTGCCATCCGCAAGATGATTGACGATTCAAAATTGCACAAGCAAATTGCAGAAAGTCGTAAAAAACCTGTAGTTAAAAGCAATTTCCAAAAGCGCATGGAATTAGCCATGAAAGCCAGTCAACAAAAAGCAAAAGGAAAGCGTTAATCTTTACTAAAAGTAGAGGTTAATTTGAATTGCTTATTTCCTAAATGTAGAATTTCACCTTGGAGTTCTAATTCTAACAATAATTGTGGCAGTTTACTCAGTTTGATGTTGCTACTTCTGTAGATCTCGTCGAAATGCAGAGGAATATTTAGGCTTTTATCTTTCCAAAGGGCTAAGATTTTGTGATGTTCCTCGGTGAGGTTTGCAAATAAATTGGCTTTGCGTTTATTGGTTTTGAGAGTCCATCCCATTGCCGATTTGAAATCGGTTCCAGTTTCTATAAGTTGAGCAATGTTTCGCTTAATTAGGGCATTGCAGCCGCTCTGTTGACCAGCAATTGTAGGAACAGCAAAAACGTCTCTGTTGTATTGATGAGCCAATTGAGCTGTGCTCATGCTACCACCGGTTACTTTGCTTTCAACTACAATGACAGCATCAGACAGCGCTGCAATCAATCGGTTCCTTCGAGGAAATAAATCGGGATGAATGCTGGTTCCTATAGGCATTTCACTGATCAATCCTCCGTTGTTTTCCAACATTTGGCGAGCTGTTTTTTGATGAATTGTAGGGTAAATTAAATCCAGACCATGTGCTAGAATTGCCACCGTACTTTGATCGAGTTGGAGGGCTTTTCTATGTGCTGTGATATCAATTCCGTAAGCCAATCCGCTAAGAATCTGAATGGAATCATCTTGAATTTCTTCCATGAATTTTTCCATCCATTTTAGGCTGGAGTTTCCTGGTTTTCGGGTGCCAACAAAGGCTACGGTTCTGGCTGCATTTAATGGTGGATCGCCTTTAACGTAAATGTAATTTGGATAATCATTGACTTGCTTTAATCTATAAGGGAATTCTCCACTCCAAAACGGAATGATTCTTACTCCTGTGTTTATGCAGTATTCAATTTCTTTTTGAATTTGAAGATTCAACCCTGACTTAAGAAGTTGAAAGTATTGTTCCTTAAATTTCAAAGACAGCAAACTTGAAATGTCTAAAGAAGAAAAAAACTCTTCAAAGCCATCATCAGATATTGCAGCAGTAATTTGCCTGATTTTCAACGGACCCAATCCGCGAATTTTGTTTAAAGCAAGTAAGTTAGATAAGTAATTCATTCGGGTATTTTACAATACCCAAATTTACTAATCGTTCAGCTTAAGTACGGCCATGAAGGCACTTTGTGGAATTTCAACGTTTCCAACTTGACGCATCCGTTTTTTACCTTCTTTTTGTTTTTCAAGAAGTTTCCTTTTTCTGCTGATGTCACCTCCATAACACTTGGCAGTCACGTCTTTACGCAAAGCAGAAATGGTTTCGCGAGCAATAATTTTTGCACCGATACCTGCTTGAATGGCTATTTCAAATTGCTGTTTTGGAATCAAGTCTTTGAGTTTTTTGCAAATCTTTTTTCCTAAATCGAAAGCATTGTCTTTGTGGATGATGGCACTTAACGCATCCACTTGTTTTGCGTTAAGTAAAATGTCCATCTTTACCAGAGTAGATTCTTGATACCCAATGGGGTGGTAGTCAAAACTCGCGTAACCCCTTGAAATGGTTTTTAGACGATCATAAAAATCAAAAACTATTTCTGCCAACGGCATATCAAATTTCAAATCAACTCGGTCAGAGGTGAGATAAACTTGGTTCTTTAATATACCTCTTTTATCTAAACATAAGCCCATTACTGGGCCAACATATTCAGATTTAGTAATGATTGTTGCAGAAATATATGGCTCTTCTACATAATCAATCTTATCAGGAGAGGGCAAATCACTGGGATTGTTTACTTCGATGCGCTCACCTTTAGTTGTGTATGCAATATAACTAACGTTGGGTACCGTGGTGATCACGGTCATGTTGAATTCACGTTCAAGACGTTCTTGAATGATCTCAAGATGCAACATCCCCAAGAAACCACATCGAAATCCAAATCCTAGTGCTGCAGAACTTTCAGGTTCAAAAACAATACTTGCATCGTTTAACTGAAGCTTTTCCATAGCATCTCTCAATTCCTCAAAATCATCAGTGTCAACGGGGTATATGCCTGCAAAAACCATCGGTTTAACTTCCGAAAATCCTTGTATGGCTTCAGCCGCAGGATTTTTGGCATCAGTAATGGTATCACCCACTTGAACTTCTTTGGCGTCTTTGATACCTGATATTATGTAACCTACATCACCCGCTTTGATGCTTTCTCTGGGTGACATTTCTAGTTTAAGTACTCCTGTTTCATCGGCAAAATAGCTTTCACCGGTATTCATGAACTTCACGTGTTGTCCTTTGCGAATTTCCCCATCCATTACCCTGTAATAAGCAATAATTCCTCTAAACGGATTGAAAACAGAGTCAAAAATTAACGCTTTCAGGGGTGCTTGAACGTCACCTTTGGGTGCTGGAATTCTCTCTACAATGGCTCTCAATATATCAAATACACCAATTCCAGTTTTACCGCTGGCAGGGATGATTTCGTCACGGTCGCAACCCAAAAGCTCAACGATTTCATCTTTTACTTCTTCGGGCATGGCGCCGGGTAGGTCAATTTTATTTAAAACTGGAATGATGGTTAAATCATGTTCCAACGCCATAAAAAGGTTAGAAATGGTCTGAGCTTCAATGCCTTGTGCAGCATCCACAATGAGTAAAGCTCCTTCACATGCAGCAATGGAACGACTCACCTCGTAGCTAAAATCTACGTGACCTGGCGTATCTATGAGGTTCAATACGTATTTCTGGCCATCCAATTCATAATTCATTTGAATGGCATGACTTTTAATGGTAATTCCTCTTTCGCGCTCTAGATCCATATCATCGAGCAACTGAGCTTGCATTTGACGCTTGTCGATGGTTTTGGTGTATTCCAATAAACGGTCAGCTAGGGTACTTTTCCCGTGGTCAATATGTGCGATGATGCAGAAGTTTCTGATGTGGTTCATAAACGAACTGCAAATATACGTGAATTCAAGGGTGTTTTTAGGGCAGATTTAAGAGCGTCCACGTCAAAATAAAGGGAGATTTTCTGCGAAATTCTATGTCAAATTGAAAGCATTGGTTATCAACCGTCAACTGCCCGTTAAACAGGCCT
>Ga0172372_10005159_pt1 | contig 18288 bp, 18 predicted proteins | sample LakKiv5m_2_FD_114544 | JGI IMG/M metagenome (GOLD analysis project Ga0172372, IMG submission 114544) | Freshwater microbial communities from Kabuno Bay, South-Kivu, Congo - kab_092012_9.5m | ecosystem: Environmental > Aquatic > Freshwater > Lake | place: Democratic Republic of the Congo...
TTACACAGATATATCACCAAGACCTAAATTCAATTCAAGTAAAAATTTGGAAAGAATTTTCCGAAAAAAATAATAATCAATTTATAAACTTATTTCCAGCTTTCATAAATGAAGAAAATAAAAATTTAAACTTTTATGAGAAAATACTATTAGATTTTATACCCTATGATGTGCATTGGAATCAAAATGGTTCTAAAAAAATTTTTGAAAATTTTATCAAAAATTTTAAATATTAATTTAATATCTATTCAAATTACTATTTATATTCAAAGGAAAAACTAAAATTAAATTTAAAAACATTTTACTTTTTTTAATTTTAAAAAATGATTTTTTGATTTTTTTATGCCTACAACAAAACCAAATATACCTTTATATTTCGGATATACGAAAGTCAGCAATTGCGTAACTAGTAATTTTACTACATATTACTGTTACATAAATTTCGCCAAAAAACGAAATCACACTACATAGTTTACTACATAGACTTTAAAAAATCGTTGAGGAATGATAATAATGTGAATAAGTTGGGGTAACAGAACGCCCCGTAATTTTCAATTCAAGATAGAAAAAAATTTATTAGAGAGAGAGAAATTTATTCAAAAAATTTTTATCATACTTCAGATTTTATCTATTAAAAAATGAAAGAGAAAAAAATTTAGCAAATATTTATTATAAAATAATTAAAAATAATAAAAAAAAATAAGTATTTGTGATTATGGAAGCGGTTTTAATCCTGACATAATTAGATTTTTAGCAAAAAAAATTAATTTCAAAAATATTGACTGTTATGATTTCTACACAAATAAAGAGCTTAATCTATTAAATTATAATACTGAGAGCAAAACAATATTAGTATTTAATAATATAAAAAATTATTTACGTTGTTGTTAAAAGGAGTTTTTTTGTAAAACAACAATACTCCATTACTAACATAAATTACTTCTTCTAATTTGTAAAACCTTGATAATAATGAATAAAATATTGATCCATTATGGGGTGAAGATATCTCGCATATCTCTGCAACCTTAATCAAGTCTACATGTAATAGCGTCGGCATGCAAAGTAGATAAAATTCATCAACACCTTTATAGGAATAATTTATAATCTTAAATTTATTATTAAAAAATTCGTTTATTTTTAAAATATAATTTGTTTCAAGCGCTGAGTTTCTTGTAACTATGTTTAAATTTTTAGTTCTTAATACACCAATATTCTCAAAAAAAACTGAATAATTGAAATTACTTTTCTCTTTTTTAGTATAAAAAATTGTATTTAAAATATATATAAAAATAATACTTACAATAATCTTTATTTTAAAATTGTTATTTTTAATTATTAGATCAATAGAGTGTATTATGAAAAAAAGAATACATGGTACTACAAAAATTATATATTGTGATTTTATTATTGGGCTAAATAATAAAGAGTAAATAATTAAGCCGGAATATCCTGAGAAAATAATTATTAAATTTAAATTTAAAAAAGAATCTTTAAATAAAAAACCTTTCTTTAGCCAGATGAAGAGTAAAAATGTAAATAATACTAAAAATAATCCTCCGGCGAAAATTGATCCAAAAAATCTATTAAAAAAAAGTCCTAAAAAAAAATTTTTATAAAACACGTGGTATGTCTCAATTTTTGGATAAGCTGAGATATAATTTACATTCAAAAATAAATAAAAAGTTATTGCTAAAATTAAACAAAAAAGTATTTTCTTTTTGGAAATGTTAAAATTTTTATGTGAAAATACTATTAAAACAATTTGAGAAAAAATTATAGCATAAGTAGTAGGAGCTATAAACATTAAATTTACAAGACTTAAAAAATAAAAAAAATAATATTTCTTAAATTTCGAAAGTATTTTTAAAAAAAAAAATAAGTTTACTAAAAAGAATAAAACTACAAAAGTTTGAACTCTTACTTCTTGAGAATGCATAATTAGAAATGGATTTAGACTAAAAAGTAAAATAACAGAAAAATTTACTAAGAAATTTTTAGTTATTATTCTGCTTATATAATATGGTAAAACAATCGATATACAACTGACGATAATAACTAGAGTTGATGAAACTAGCGGATTGTATCCAAAGAATTTAAATGCTGTCTGAATTAGATAATAAAAATAAATTGGAGTTATATCATAATTATAATTTTGACCGATTTCACTTACAAGAGTATCTAAAATTTTTTTAAACTCAAATAGATTATTATTTGGATTACTTACATAAAAAGTAAATTGTTCATCAAACCAATAAGAAAAAGCTGAAGCATAAAAATTGTTAAAGCGAAGAAATGTACCGAATATTATTGCAATTAGTAATAATAATTTCTTGTTACTATTAATTATCTTAACTAGCGAAAGTAAATCCATTAAAATTATATTTTAGGTTTAAAAAATAAAAAATAAAAATAATTGTTAGATTGGTTTCAAGACAGAAATAAAACTATCACATGGTGGCCATAATGTTTTTTGTATATAAGATTTTTTTATTTTGAAAAATTTTTTAAATAATGTTTTATATTGATGGTCGTAACGAATAAATTTTCCTCTATCAAGTTTTTTTAAAAATTTTTTAAAAAATATTTCATTTTGAACAAATACTGGATCAATAGTGATTATTTCGCAATTTTTCTTTATTGAATTTTTTATTTTTTTAAAAAGTTTACAAACTTCTGAATCGTTTAAATGATGAATAAAAGCAAAAAGAAGCACATAATCTGTGGAATTAAAGAGCTTTATATCTAAATCTTTAATAGGTATTGTCGCGAAATTTGCCTCAGGAAATTTTTTTTTTGCTATCTTTACATATTTTTTATTAAAATCTATTCCAAAATAATTACAATGTTTAATTTTGATATAATTCAATATATTTGCAGTACCACAGCCTAGATCCAGAACTTTAGAATTAGCATTATTTATAGTATTTAAAGTAATTTTTTTTCTATGATTATAGGTACCTAAAACCGTTTGAAGTAGATCATAAAGGAAACTATGTGATAATAAATTAAATATTATATCATGTAATTTATTCATTCAAATTTAATGATAACTTAATTTAATTAAAATGAATATCCTTTTAATGAATTGCTTATGAGGGTTTTCATAATTTATTGATACTAAATGCATGCCTCTAATTTAAAAAAAAAATTTACACATTTAATATTATTCTTTTTCGATATTGCTTTAGTATTTTATGTTGAGTTTAGCTACTATAAATTTAAGTTTTATAACATAATTCAACTTGTCTATTATCTGCTTTACGACTTAGTAAAAATTAAAAAAAAATGCTTGCGTTTTCTAAATTTACTAGTTCTGTCATAACTTTAAACTATAAACAAAGAATTTTCCACAGATAATTACAAATGATAAAAAAAAATTTCATTGATTGAATTTTGTATTTACTAAAAAGAAATTCATCTACATTTGAATTAGTGGCAACCAAGGCACCATAAGGAACCTTTTAAAAAATATTATATTTTATAATACAGCGTAATGCACTAATTCCGTCTTTCCAAGTAATTTTTTTACCCTCGCTATATTTTCTTCCATGATATTTTACACCTACTTCATAAATTCTTAAATCCATTTTTGCAATTTTAGCTGTTACCTCAGGTTCAAAACCAAATCTATTTTCTTGAAGATCTATTGACTTAATTACTTGTGATTTGAATACTTTATAACAATTCTCCATATCTGTTAAGTTTACATTAGAAAACATATTTGAAATGAAAGTTAATATCTTATTGCCAATGCTATGCCAAAAAAGTAGCACTCTTTTTTCATCTGAACCAATAAATCTTGATCCATAAACTACATCTGCACATCCTTTTAGAATGGGGTCTATAAGTTTAGAATAATCACTCGGATCATATTCAAGATCAGCGTCCTGAATTAATATTATATCACCCGTTGCTTTTTTGATACCTTGTTTTAATGAGTAACCTTTGCCATAATTTTTATCATTAAAGATGATTGTTGTTACTTTGTCCTGTAAAGAGCTTTTTAAAATCTCACGAGAACCATCAGTTGAAAAATCATCAATAACAATAATTTCTTTTTTAGAAAAAGTTTGTTCATTAACTTTCTCAACTATTTCAGAAATTGTTTTAGCTTCATTGTAACACGGAATTATTATACTGATTTTCATATTGTTACTATTTTTATTGTTATTTATTATCATCATCAAATAAAATAATAATTAAATCAAAGACACAAAAATTTTATTCAAAATTCCTAAAAATCCACCTCCTAATGATTTATTTTCTGGTACACAACAGGCTGGCATATTCCAAGCAAAAGCGTAAATAACATATATAAATAAGAAAAAAATTTGATATTTATTTTTTAATACCTTAATGTCAGAATATCTATATTCAAATCCAAGTATAATAATATTTAACATAAAATGAATAAATAACCACCTTCCCCAATCATATGTCAAAAAAAAAATTGGCATCGAGTAAATTAGATTTATTAAAAAAAAAAGTAAAAATTTAAAAAAAAATTTTAATTTAATTTTTAAAAAATAAAAATATAAGATAAATCCTGCTAAAGATAATACGAAAGCAGAGCTATATATTTTTAAAAAAAAATCTGTATGTATATAAGACTGAGAGTCTTGCCATGCAGCTTTAAAACTCATGACCTGGGATCCAGCTGCCATACTACTTTTACAATCATTTAAAAAATTACTTATTATAAAAATTTCACCACACATTAAATCTATATCAATTTTTTTTGAAAAAAAGATAATCGCTAAAGATGTTAAAAAAGGTAAAATAAAAAATGGGAAAAAATTTTTTAATTTTATTTTAATTTTTTTGAAAAAAAAAAATAAAAAAAAATATGATAAAAAAAAAATAGTAATTTCATGCACTAGTATTGACAAAGATAAAAAAAATGAAACTAAAAAAAATTTATAAAAATTAAATTTTTGACTTAAAATACTTAAATAAAATATCATGCTTAAAAATATAAAAATCTCAGGTCTTGCAATAAAAAAGGGATCATAAACATAAACCATCAAACCAATAGGAGAAAAAACTAAGAGTAAATAAAAAATATTTTTATCTTGAAATTTTTTGATAAATCTAAAAAAAAATAATAAAAAAATAATAAAAGATGAAAAATGAAAAATCTTAATTAATAAAAAAATATTTATATCTAAGATCTTATTCAAAATTAATAGAATTTCTCCTATTAAGCCTCTTTTTGTAAAGCCTTGGCTATAATTATAAAACCACCAATAAGTTGCCGAATGTATTTGATTATCAACAAATTGGTTAACTCGATACAAATAAACTAAACTTAAAATTAAAAATAAAAAAAAATATTTACTTTTTAGCGAAAATCTTGAGTCAATCATAATTAAATTTGAATAGATACATTTTCTACAATTAATTTTTCAAATTATAAACCAAAAAATAATTTATTAATTTTTTTTTGGACCAACAACAATTGAATTTACCCCATAGTACTTTGCTATGCAGGAATTTCTCATATCTGCAGGATTAGTTGTTAGTGCCGAAGGCACTAAATGTGTAGGTAGCTTTGAAAAACTTGGTACTATAATATCTAAATTTCCATTATTTTTTTCATTTATAACTATACTAATTATATTCTTATTTTCTAAGAAAAATCTATATCCGTAATAAATATCTTTATATAAATTAAAATTATTAGGATGACCTAATAATGATGCGGCAAATAAATAATTAATTAAATATTTTTTTCTTCTTAAAAATACTATTATTTTAAGCAACTTATTCGATAAACCTGAAGAAAAAAAGAAATAAAAAATTAAAACTAAAAAATATAATGCAATAACACTCTCTGCTCTTTCTGGCATAGGTAATTTATGAAGAATAAAACCTGATAAATTTAATAAAATAAAACCTAATATAATAAAAAAATTAGATATTTTTATTTTTTTTTTTAGATTATTTAGACTACAAACTAATGAAGTTTCGTTGATCATTAACATAAGTAAATAAATAATTAATGTAAAATTAGTAGACCAAAATAAAAATCTTAGAACTGCCCATGGTATGAAAATTATAGAACCTAAATATGTATTATTTAGTATATAAATATCATTTAAATTATTTAATCTAATTAAATTTCCTGGTGCCAGGACCACAATTGAAATAAATATTGCTGTTGCTAGAAAAAAAATTGAAAAAAAAATTATATCTTTTAATGATTTGGAAAAAATAAAAGAAACTAAAATTAGTAAAAGAGTTACAAACATTGATAATTCATTTGTTCCTACGATAATCAAAGTCAAAAAAAATCCAATTATAATTTTTAGAAGGAATAAATAGCTATTATTAAAATTAAAATTCGTAATAATTAAAGATAAAAATAATATAACAAATATATTTCCAATTAAAAAAGTAAGACTGGCGCTTGCCCAATATAAAGTTTGAGACAAATTTGGTAATAGTAAAAAATATATTACTGTAAATAGTAATGAATGATTAATAAGATTAATTTTATTTAAATTTCTTATAAATCTATTAACTGATGCAAATAAAACATAGAAGCTTAAAAAAGTTAAAAAAATTATAATAATTGGTAGAAAGCTGTAATATTTAATAAAATCAAAATAAAAAAATAAAGCCAAGATTGATATAGAAGTATATCTTCCATTCCAGTTATTATAATGATTAATTATAAATTCTTTTATACCTTTGTCCTTTACGCCGTTTGCAATACAAAAATCATCAGCGTTTGGGAAAGTAAAAAGTCCTAATCCGCCCATTAGCAAAAGTATAAATAAAGTAGTTGTAATTAAAAAAAAATGTGAATATTTTTTAAAAATTTTACTCAAATACATTATCAAAAGCTTGAATATCTTAAACTTTTAATGAGAAATTCGTTGATTATCATAAATTTTTATTTTGAAATAAAAAGCTGCCACATCTTATTATTTATATTTCCTTCTAAGATAACAAAAGACATAAAAATAAAAATAAAAGGAACCAAAAGATTAAAATTTTTCTTTAAAAAAGAATTATTAATATAAATTTCTACACTCTTATAAAATTGGAACAAACTTAATGCAAAAAAAATAATTATAATAGGTAGATAATTGAATGAGTATAAAAAAGGGTCACCACCCCATACTAAGTGCATTAAAAACTGAAATAAAATGAATAACGCTAACAAAATATTAAAACTGTTATTTTTTTTAAATAACACTTGAATAATACTCATGATATAAAAGATAGTTACTAAAATTATAAAAATAATAGAAAAAAAAAATATTCTATAATTATACGTTTCGTAAGATTGAAAGAATTCTTTCCATTGAGTAATACCTGACAGACTGCTAACTGAACTTATATCTTTGAAAGGGATCAGAAATCCTGAGTAAAGAAATGAAAAAGCAGCACCGATAAAATCATTGTGTAGATAAATATGTTTTGTCTCTGCAAAAATTCCAAAAATGTTAAAAATATATGGACTGTCATAAAGTTGCGTTTGATAGATTGATAAAATTACTATTAAAAAAAAAACAATTAATATTTTGCTAAATATTATTTTCATTAAACTCATTAGTTTTTTGATTGAATTAATTTTATGAAAAATAAAAATATAGAAAAAGCCAAGCATTAAATTAGTAACTGTTCCCCATATTGAAAAAAAACTATCAAAACTAAGTTTTTTTTTTCTAAAATGAGATTTAAAACAATCATTAAAATAAAAAAACTGAATAAAAAAGTTTCAGGCACAGTTGACCAAACTTTTACTGTCATAGTAGAAAATAATAAACTTAATGAAGCAAAAGCCAATGGTAATGTAGTTGTTTTATAAATTATACGCCAAAAGAGTAAGGAGGCTAAAGAGCCAAAAAAAGTTCTATAAAAAAAAAAATGAACACCATCAATTTTAAGTACTGAAAAAGATTTAGATAATGTTCCTGCTATTAAAGTGAAAAAAGGGTGTAAATTATCTCTATCATAAACTTTTTCATTTGAAAGTTTTAAAACCTCATTTACTCTAAAAGCATCAGTAGTATAAATAACTTTTTTTGTAATAAGATCTGGATTATGAAATGGTAAATTTAAAAAAAAAAATAAACAAATTATAAATGTAAAGAAATAAATCAAATAAATTTTGCTTTTTATTTTTAACATCATTTTAGAAATTAGAAAAAAGTCCTCTAATAAAATATATTATAATTTTATTTAAATGAAACTTTATCATTCATAAAATTATACAATGTATTGGCTACTTTTAAATGTCCATATTTATTTAGATGTCCATCAATTAAGTAAAAGTCTCTTTTTTCATAATTAATATTTATAAGATATATTCTATTGCTATTTTGAAAATAATTCGAATTTAAGTTAAAATTTTTGTAATAAATCTCATGTCCATTAGCATAGATCAAAATAATTTTTTTTTCCTTAATAAAATCATAATTATTTAATATTTTAAAAAAATATTCTTCTTCTTTTCTCCAGTCCAATTCTTTTTTGTTTACATCAAAAGGAATGGTAATTGCATAACGAATTGCTTTTCTAAATCTTTTAAAAGTTGAAAAATCTTCAGAAAAAAGTCTCTGGTATTTCGAATAATTATCAATTGATTTATTATGCAAAAAGGATTGATTCTCATCTAAATCATTATTAGAATATTGAATTATAATTGTATCTACATGATCTATTAATTTAGATTTTTTTAAAGCTAAAATTTCTCTATTAGTCGAGTACCCCGAAACAGCTAGATTATAGACAGGCCTTTTAATTCTTTCTTCAAGTATAAAAGAAAAAGTTTCATTATCATTTACCCCCCAACCCATAGCATGAGAATCTCCTAAAACTACAATGCCCTTTTTTGAATTGATATTTTCATTTTTTAATTTGATATTCGAAGAATGGGATCTTCCATTTTTAGAAAAATTTAATTCTGTTGAAAATTCAATATTTTTAAATTTGCACGTACCTAATTTTGGAATAAAAATTAAATCTTTATCATAATCAATACAATTTACTTGATTTTGCCAAATTTTTCTAAATCCTAAGTTATGGTAAAAATTTCTCTGATATTCAATTATCAACCTAATATCTATAATCTTACCATAAATTAAGAGAAACGAACTAATAGTGTATACGGAAATACAAATTAAAAAGTATATTAGTATTATTTTAAAAAAAAAAATTATTATTTTCTTTTTCATAAAGATTGTATTAAATCTATAAAATATGTAACATTAAATCATTTTAAATAATCTATTTTTATAATAAAAAATCTAAATTATTAATTTCTATAATGAAAAAAGAAGTTTCAATAATATTACCAGCTTTGAATGAAGGCAAAACTGTTGGTAAATTTATTAGGGACCTAAGAAAACTTAATATTTTTAGAGAAATTATAGTTGTCGATAATTATTCAACAGATAATACTAAAGAGGAAGTGTTAAAAAATAGAGCCGTATATGCATTCGAAAAAACAAAAGGATATGGTGCGGCAGCTAAAAGGGGTCTTTTGTTAGCTAGTTCTAAATATTTAATGACTTGCGAACCAGAAGGTTCATTTAATGCTAAAGATTCCTTAAAAATACTTAAAAATTTAGATAAATATGATGCTGTATTTACCTCAAGAACATCAAATAAAATGAATTTTTACTTAAAATATGGAAATATCTTTTACGCAAAAATACTAAGTTTCTTATTTAATGGGCCACGACTAACTGATGTAGGAAGTACTTTTCGAGTATTTCCAAAAGTTACATTTGATAAATTTAAAAAAAAAATTAATTCGATTGGACCCGAATTTCAGATAGAGCTAACTATCAATCTTATAAGAGAAAAATTAAATATTATTGAAATTCCTATAAAACATAAAAAAAGACTCGGAAAATCACACTATACTGGAAGTTTTTTTGACTCCCTTATGGTAGCTATTGCGTTCACTAAAATTGTTATTTTAAAATTTTTTAAAATTACTTAATGCGTACAAATAGAATAACTTAAGACCGCTGGCTAATGAAATTTTGGGTCTAAAATTAAACTCACTTAAAAAAATTTTAATACTTGGACATCTCCGCATGGGCTCATCACTAGGATAATTTTTTGGGTATTTTACTTTTTTAATATTCTTATTTGAACTCTTGACAATTTTTATAATTTTCAAACCTAGATTTAATGCACTAACCTCTTCGTTTGGATTTCCAACATTGTAAATAAAATTTTTTCCTTTAAAAATTATTTTGATGATCATTACTATTGCATCATATATATGACAATAGGTTCTGGTCTGCTTACCATTTGAATAGACTGTTATTTTCTTATTATTTAATAATTGGTAAAAAAATCGTGGCACTACCCTTTCATCATTTTTTCTCATACCCTGACCATAAAAATTAAATGGACGAATTATTTTAGCATTTAATTTATAGAAATTATTAAAAACATAGGTATATGTTTCTCCCATTCTTTTACTTTCATCATAGCAAGATCTGCTCGAAACTGCAGATACATTTCCATTGTAGTTTTCATTTGTTGGAATAAATTTTTTAATAGGATTTCCATAAATTTCACTGGAACTAAAAAAAATAAATTTAGATTTTATTTTTTTTGCATAATTTAATAATAATCTTGTTAATTCAGAATTTAAAAATATTGTCCTTAGGGGGTATTTTTTGTAATAGACTGGCGAAGGTATTCCTGCCAAGTGAATTATATAATCATATTTTACTTTGGGAATATCTGTGATTTTTAAATTATATAAATCTTTTTTAAAAAATTTAAAATTCTTTAGTTTCCCCCATCCCTCACTTTGCATTCTATCAACACCATAAATTATATTATTTTTTTTAGGATATAATTGTGAAAGGGCCTCAACTAAATATTTGCCAATGAAACCGGAACAACCAGTTATTAAAATTTTTTTTTTTTTTGGAATATCTGAATAATTAAGATTATCTTCTAAAAAATTTTTAAATTTTATATCCATTATTTAATTAATAAGCTTGGTAATGGACGAACAATTTTTACATTTTTTCCTAAAATTTTTTTCCACTTATTTGCAATACTATCAAATAAATGCCAAGCTAAAACAATTATAATATCGGGCTTTTTCTTTTTCATAATACTGCTTGAAATTATTTTTAAATCTGTTCCTGGTGCAAAGAAATTTAACTTTTTTGAAACCGGCTGTTCAGCAATATATTTTACATAATTTTTAATGTAAGAAAAATAATGAATTAAAATCGATGCTCTCGCAGGAAAAGCTTTGGCGACGATCAATTTTTTTTTATTTTTTAATAAAAATTTTTCTAGATCAACTTTGCATTTATCAATTTTTTTTTTAAAATCTAAATATGTTTTCAATTTGTTTAATTTTTCTTTTATCTCTATTTTTAAAATTTTTTTTGCATTTAATGAAATTTGTATTTTTTTTAAAGAAAAGTGAGCTTGTATGTTTCCACCATAGCGTTCTGAGCGATGTGCATCGATTAAAAAAAAATTGTAAAATTTCATCAACTTTAAAAGACTGTTTAGTGAATAAGTTCTAAGATGCTCGTGATAAAAAGTATCAAATTGACACTTTTTAACAACATCCAATAAATAATGATTTTCAATAACAAATATTCCATCTTTTTGAACTAATGACTTTACGCCCAATATAAATTGAGAAAGATTGTTTGTATGTGCAAATACATTGGTTGTTGTAATTAACTTAGCTTTTCCATATTTTTTTTTTGCTTTCAAAGCTGAAGATAAATTTAAGAAATCCTGAATTACATTTATTTTTTTAGCTTTGGCATACTTTGCTGTATTTGTAGGTTCTATCCCTAGTAACTTCTGATGACCCAACTTTTTAAACTCATGTAATAACGATCCGTCATTGCACCCAATATCAACAATTAAGTCATTAAAGAAAATATTATATTTTTTATATAAAAATGCTGACATACTTTTAAAATTTTCAACCACTGCTTTAGTGATACCTGGGACATAATGGTAATTTTTTGAATATAACCTGCCATCGCCAACAATATAATTGTTTTGAAGCAGAATACATTTTGGACAAAAAGAAACTTTTAGAGGATAAAATAATAATTCTTTATTATTTGACTTTATTGGAATTAAATCATCAGCTAATGGCTGATAACCTAAGTCAAGAACCTCTAATAAATTTTTTTTTCCACAAATTTGACAATCTTTAAACTCCCCAATTTTATAGTAATGTTTTAGATTAGCCATATTAAAAAAATTATTATAAAAAAATAATCATATGATACAATTTTATATTACTATTAAATTTTACTAATTTGTAAAATGATAAGACTGTTGAAACCTCATTTTCCCAAGAATGTAGGTAAAATGATTGATATTATATTCAAAAAAGGAGAAGTCACAGAAGGTTATTATTCAGAAAGGTTTGAAAAACTCCTTTCAAAATACATAAATAATGAGAATTGCGTTTTAGTTAACAGCGGAACCTCTGCGCTAACATTAGCATACAGACTTCTAAAATTAAAAAAAAATGACGAAATTATTACTACCCCTTTTACATGTATGGCAACTAATGAGGCTTTATTTAACGAGAGAATAAAATTTAAATTTTGTGACATTGATAGATATACTGGAAATGTTTGTCTTCAAAGTATAAAAAAATTAATTAATTCAAAGACAAAAGCTATAGTTGTTGTTCATTGGAGTGGTCAACCAGTAGATATAAATAAATTAAAAAAAATTATAGGTACTAGAAAAATTAAAATTATTGAAGATGCGGCTCATGCATTGGGAGCAGAACTCGATAAAAAAAAAATTGGATGTCACGGGGATTTTATTTGTTTTTCATTTCAAGCTGTAAAACATATTACCACCGGTGATGGGGGGCTTCTTGTATGCAAGAAAGCTTATGATGCAAAAAAAGCTAAATTACTAAGATGGTTTGGACTTAATAGAAATTACAAGGGCAATAAATGGCGACAAGATATAAAATATTCTGGTTATAAATTTCATTTAAATAATATTGCATCAAGAATTGGCTGTGCACAAATGAAATACCTTGATAAAATTATAAGTCAACACAGAAAAAATGGAAAGTTTTACGATAAATATATTAACAATGGAAAAATTATAAAAATCCCTAGACCAAAAAATACAATTTCATCATATTGGCTATATTCAATTTTAGTTGATAATAAAAAAAAATTTAAAAAATTTTTATTTAAAAATAATATTGCTTGCGACGAAGTAAGTTTCAGAAACGATAGATACTCAATATTTAAAAAATATAAAAGAAAACTACCTGGGGTAGATTATTTTGACAAACATATGGTTAATATACCTGTTGGCTGGTGGTTAAAAAAAAAAGAACTTATTCATATTGTAAAAATACTAAATAAATATGATTAATAAATCAACTTTTAAAATAACAAATTGGAAAAATCTTAAAAAAAAAAATATTATAAAACTAAATCTAAAAAAATTAAAAAAAGAAAGTCTAATTTGCAATTTACCTAATAAATTAATAATTAATTATTTCAATAATGTAGAAAATAATGGCAAAGTACTTTTTTGCCTTAAAAAAAAAATTATTGGAATATTAGTTTTTGAAAAAAACCCAAATGAATCAATAAAATTTTTTAAAAAAAATTTAATTAATATTTTTTTTGGATTATTATTTGAAAAAAACTTTAATAGTAAAATAATTCTTTTAAAGTACAGTTTTAATTATTTTTTTTTAAAGAAAATTAACTTAGTAAATCAAATTATTCTTCTAACAATCAATAAAAAATATAGAAATCAAGGACTTGGAAAAAAATTAATTAAATTTTTACGAAAAGAAAATAATGATAATATATATGTGACATCCGATTTAAATAATTATCGGGCACACTCTTTTTACTTAAGAAATAACTTTGACTATTTCAAAGATATTAACTTGGGATTAAGAAAAGTTAGAATTTTTAAAAGTAAATTAATAAAAGTAAAAAAATGAAAAAAATTGAAATTTATACAACAAATTATTGTCCATTTTGTGAGAAAGCAAAATCTTTATTAAAGAAAAAAAATGTAAAATTTTTTGAAATTAATCTGTCTAATAACGAAACTTTAAGAAATAAAATGACATCAATGACAAACGGGGCCAGATCTGTTCCTCAAATATTTGTCAATAACGTTCATATTGGTGATTGTGATAAAATTTATAAGTTAGACCAAGAAAAAAAATTAGATAAATTATTAGGCCTTGAATAAATCTTAATGGTTATCTCTCTCTCTATTGCTTTTTTTGCAGGCTTTATAAGTTTTATCTCTCCTTGTGTTCTCCCTTTAATTCCTGGTTATATATCATTTATTTGCGGCACTACTCTAAATCAATTAGATAATAAATCTAAAAATTTTATTTTAAAAAGATCTATATTCTTTTCACTGGGATTTTCATTAGTATTTATTTCTCTTGGAGCAACTGCAACTTTTATTGGAAGTTTTTTAATTCAAAATTCAAAAATTTTATCTACTGGATCTGGTATATTAATTATTTTTTTTGGTATTTACTTATTAGAGATTATTAAAATCAATTTTTTAAATAAAAATTTTGGAAATTTTAATATTAAATATTCAAATAATTTATTATTTCCATTGATTGTCGGAGTTGGTTTTGGATTTGGCTGGACGCCATGTATTGGACCAATTCTAGGGTCTATTCTAGCTTTTGCGTCGATGGAAGACTCGATTTATAAAGGAATTTTATTATTAAGTCTTTATTCCTTAGGTCTTGCATTTCCCTTTGTACTTTCAAGTCTATTGATCAAAAAGTTACTAATCTTTTCAAAAGGCGCAAAAAATTATTTAATTAATATAAAAAAAATCTCAGGGATTATTTTAATTATAACTGGAATTTTAATTGTCACTGGAAAATTACAAATTTTAGGATTTTATTTAATAGAATATTTTCCAATTTTACAGAAATTAGGTTAAATATAATTTAATATTTATCTTAATTTTTCATATAAACCCCCTCCAATATTAACTAAACAACAGTGGGGGATGCTCCACGTAGAAATAAATATAATAGCAATTAAACCTATAATGACTTTATACTTTAAGTGTAAAAAACTATGATTTAAATTTTTTAAATTTAATCCAAAAATTATAATTAAAACCATACTATAAACAAATAACCATTTTCCCAAATCATAAGATAAAAAAAAATATAGGTAAAGAACATATAAATTTAAATATACTTTTAAATGATTTAAATAAAAAATTATGTCTGATAATTTATTCAATATCAATTAAGATATCTATAAACTTTTCAAAAAACAAAATTACTTGTTTCATTAAATGAAAATATATTCTATTATTTTACTACTTATTAGTTTTTACTTTTTATAAAGGCAAATGTTAAAAAAAAAAATTTATATGGCTGGTTGCGGAGGCATGCTAGGGGAAGCATTTTATAAAATATTCTCAACTAAGTATAAACTAAAATGTACAGATATTGATTTAAATGAAAGATGGTTATCTTACTTAGATTTTAGAAATTATAAAAAATATTACAACGATGTAAATAACTTTAAAGCTGATTTTTTATTTCATTTAGGTGCATATACAGATCTAGAATACTGTGAAAAAAATAAAAAAAAAACCTATATAACAAATGTAAAATCAGTAAAAAATGCAATTAAAATCTCTAATAAATTAAAAATACCTTTAATTTATATAAGCACCGCAGGTATATTTGATGGTAAAAAAAAATCTTATAACGATTGGGATGTGCCTAGACCTTTAAGTCAGTATGGCATCAGCAAATATTTAGGTGAAATTAATGTAAAAAATAATTGTCATAAATATTTAATATGCAGGGCTGGATGGATGATGGGAGGAGGGCCTAAAAAGGATAAAAAATTTATTCAAAAAATTATTTTTAAAATAAAAAATGGTGCTAAAGAATTATTTATTACTAATGATAAACTAGGAACACCGACGTATACTCATGATTTTGCAAAAAATCTTAGAATGCTATTAGAAAAAGATCGTTGGGGCCTTTATAATATGGTTTGCACCGGTACCACTTCAAGACTAAATGTGGCTAAAGAATTGTGTAAAATTTTAAATTTGAAAAAAAAAATTAAAATCAATGAAGTAGACTCTAATTATTGGAAAAAAATCTATTTTGCAAAACGTCCATATTCAGAAAGATTAATAAATACAAAGTTAAACATGGAAAAACTAAATATAATGAGAAATTGGAAAATATGCCTTAAAGAATATATTAATAATTATTATAAAAATTATATTAAATAATTAAAAAAATTCATTATTTATTTCTTTCAGCATTTAATATATTTTTAATTATATAATTAGGCCTATTTTTAGTTTCTTCTAATATTTTTGAAATATACTCAGATAAAACGCTTAAAAATAATAAATTAGATGAACCTAAAAACAAAACAACCACAATTGTCGTGTAAGTCCCTCTTGGAGCAGGAGGTCCAAAAAAATAATACGCTATATGCCAAATAATTCCAACTATTGATAAAAAAAACAATATATAGGCCAAATAAGAAATAATTTCTAAAGGAAAAAATGAAAAAGAAAAAATCCCTTTTTTAGCCCACCTAACATTTCCTATAAAATTGTAATTTGTTTTCCCATATTTTCTTTCTAATCTTTTATACGGAATGCCAACTTGTTTAAATCCAACCCAGGCTCTTAAACCTCTTATATATCTGTCAGTTTCTTTAATTGAATTAATATGCTGCACAATTTTCTTATCCATTAAAGCGAAATTTCCTGCATCAAGAGGAATTTTAATATAGGAAATTTTATTTAAAATTCTGTAAAATAATTTGTACATAAAATTCATAATTCTAGGGCCCTCTCTATGAACTCTTTGCCCATAAACAACTTCATTTCCTTCTTGCCACTTAAGTATAAAATCAGGAATCATTTCTGGTGGATCTTGCATATCACCATCTAAAAGCACTGTTGCTTCTCCAGTGGAGTACTTCATGCCTGAAGAAAAAGCATTATCCAAACCAAAATTTCTAGAATGAAATATAGCTATAACTTTTTTATCATTATCACAAATTTTAGTTAATATTTCCTCAGAATTATCAGTGCTACCGTCGTTAACAAAAATAATCTCATAATCAAATGATATTTTGCTAAAGACCCTTAAAAGTCTTACATACATTTCAGGAATTGATTCTGAGTCTTGGTAACAAGCTATAATTATGGAAATCTTTTTTTTCATTTTATTTAAAGATAACAGAAATTTTAATATACAGAAATAATATAAATCAATTTATAGAATAAATTTCTCTTATAATTTTTCCTTCTTTAAAAGCTTTTAAATTTTCAAACATTTGAGAATAAAAAATTTCATAATTCTCTTGAGTTACATAGCCTAAATGAGGCAATAACAAAACGTTTGATAAAAATCTCAGTTTATGATTTTCTGGTAAAGGCTCTATATCATAAACATCAAGGCCTGCGCCTGCTATAATATTTTTTTCTAAAGCGCCTACTAAATCAAACTCATTAACTATAGACCCTCTAGAAGTATTAATTAAAAAAGCACTTTTCTTCATTAATTCCAATTCTTTTTTGGCAATCAAATTTTTTGTTCTATCACTTAAGACTATATGAATTGAAACAAAATCTGATTTTTGCAATAACTCCTCCTTAGTTACAGCTAATACTTTATTGTCGTTTGCTATGGATAGTTTGAGATTTTCACTCCACGCAAGTACATTCATGCCAAATGCTAAGGCCACTTTTGAAACTTGAATTCCTATTTTTCCAAGACCAATAATTCCAAGCGTTTTTTCCTTTAGTTCATGACCTACTGTTGTTTGCCAATAACCTTGATACATATTTTCTGTTTCTTCTCTCAAATTTCTAGCAAGACCTAAAATTAGTGCCCATGTCAATTCTGCAGTAGAATTCGACCTAGATTCAGTTCCGCTTACAATAATTTTTCTCTCTTTTGCAGCTAAAAGATCTATAGATTTATTACGCATCCCGCTGGTAATAATAAGTTTTAAATTTTTCAAATTTTTAATAATGTTTCTAGTAATTCGAGTTCGCTCTCTCATTAATAGTAAAACTTCAAAATCTTTTAATTTTTCTATGGTATGATCTTCATTTTCAAATGGCTGGTTGAATACTTGAAAATCAAAATTTTTTTTCAATTTTTCAAAGTTTCCTAAAATCATGGAAACATTTTGATAGTCATCTAAAATTGCAACTTTCATGAAAGTGATGTTTTCTTAGATGATAAGTAAATTCCTAAAACAATTGCAATAGCTCCAA
>Ga0172372_10005160_pt1 | contig 18282 bp, 17 predicted proteins | sample LakKiv5m_2_FD_114544 | JGI IMG/M metagenome (GOLD analysis project Ga0172372, IMG submission 114544) | Freshwater microbial communities from Kabuno Bay, South-Kivu, Congo - kab_092012_9.5m | ecosystem: Environmental > Aquatic > Freshwater > Lake | place: Democratic Republic of the Congo...
CATTGCCGTGACCAACAAACTTTCCATTCCATTTTTTTCGGTCGGGCAAATGGATTTGAACTTGAATGTTCGAGCCCTTAGCCGGTGACAACTTCAAGCTGACCACGGTAGAGAGCGTCGCGCTTGAAGGATCTGCTGAAAACTTCGAGGGTGTCACAGCAATGATCTCACCATATTCGAACTTCAATTGCTTTAGGGCAGCGAGGCCATCGAACGGTTCGTTTTCAGCCCATAAATTATTCAGTGATAGAGTGACGTTCTGCTGAAGTCCTTCTGAAAGCAACAGTTGAATACAGCAGATACTAAAGAGAATTTTTCGTTTGATCATGGGGGATAACTCCATTTTTGAGAGCATTGAGTTCAACGTTTTGATAAGGTTCGACATTATCTTAGAAAATAGCCTAAGAATAATATGGCCTTTCCTTCTCCATAATGGTGTGACATATGTGGGAACTTTCCATTAAAATATATCGTGTCGCCACGGTCCATTTGAATGGTTTCATGGTCAAGTTGTAGAGTACAACGGCCATCTAAGACGTGAACCAGCATATCGCCATCTGTAGTGACGAGTTTGCCACGGGCATCATTTTCCAAGGTCAATATCATCGCCTCAAAAAAACCCTCATGAGTTGGTTTAGAAAAAATGGTCTCATATTGATAGCCAAAGGTATTTTCTCGTTTAATTTTCTTTAGCTGATTGCTTTTGATCAATAAATAATGAACAGACTCCTCTGCTTCGATGGATTTTAATAAGTCAGATAGAGGTATCGTTAAAGCCTTTGAAATATTGATTAAAACAGGAAGAGAGGGCACTGATCTGGCATTTTCAATTTTAGACAGCAACCCATTCGATAAGCCTGTTTTGTTGGCGATGTCCTGAAGGGTGAGTTTGCTTTTTTTTCGGTAAAGGCGAATGGCTTCACCCAATTTGCTCAAGTTTTGGTGGGTCATTTCTCAAGGTTAGATTAAAATTAATATAAGTCAATATGAATATAAAAAGTTTACTTATATGAATATTTTTATAAAAGGCTCTGTTTTGTGAAGTCATTCATATTTTTGTAAAAATAATATAAATAGATATTGAAATATGGCGGTGGATCGTTACTCTTATTTTTAACTTAGAATTCAAAAGGCCCAACATGCCCTATAAGTCACTATCGAGACGACATAGTCTTAAACTCGCTGCGGGAATGGGCTTGTGCCACATTGTTCCAAGGCACGTTCTCGGTGGACCAGGTTACACTCCCCCAAGTGAGAAACTCACGCGCGGGGTGATTGGACTGGGGGGAATGGGCAAGGGGCACTTGAATTACAAAGGCTCCGAGATCATTGCCGTTTGTGATGTGAATCGATTAAAAGTAGCAGCAGCACTGGATCAATGCAAACAAAATGGTTACTCTGCTACGGGCTATCATGATTTCAGAGACCTCATTGCACGGCCAGATGTCGACATCGTCAGTGTTGTCACGCCACCTCACTGGCATGGGCTTCAGGCTATAGCTGCATCGGAAGCAGGCAAGGATGTTTGGTGCGAGAAGCCGATCACTCGGACCATTGCCGAAGGAAAAAAACTGGTCGAGACGTGTCGACGCAATAGCACCATCTTGAGGGTGAACACTTGGTTTCGCTTGTATGGAAACTTTTATGGTTCCGGTGTCACCGTAAATGAAATAAAAAAATGTGTGGACAGTCGCGTGCTGGGTTGGCCTTTAAAAGTTGTCGTATCTGAACACACAGGCTTCAATTGGAAAATCAGTGCTTGGAGTGGCCAACTTCAACAAAAACCAGAGCCCGTACCCGATTATTTGGATTACGACCTATGGCTCGGTCCTGCCCCTTACAAACCCTACACGACCCATCGTACGGCTCCTTCTTTTAGAGGGTACTGGGATTATGACGGTGGTGGATTGGGCGACATGGGCATGCATTATCTCGATCCCGTTCAATACTTTTTAGGTAAAGACGCAACCTCACCGATTCGAATCGAGGTTGATACAGACCCGCAACATCCAGATGCCGTAAGGCCGTGGCGAAAAGTACGACTCGTCTACGCCGATGGTTGTGAGATCATTTTGGACGGCGATAACTCCATGAAAGGCGCCCCTTACGTAGAGGGACCAAATGGAAAAGTTTTTAGAGGCTTTGAATCAAGCATTCCCAACCTTAGGCAGCTCATCAAAGAATCACCCGAACCAGAGCCGATGATAACAGATTTTTACGAGTCTGTTAAAACTAGGCAAAAATTCGGACTCGACGAAATTAAAGCACATCGTTCAACAACCTTGGTCAACCTTTCAAAAATTGCGTTGAGGCTCAATCGAACTTTAAATTACGATCCTGTAAAGGAAATTTTTATCGCAGATGATGAGGCCAATCGCTATATCAATCAACCGATGCGCGGGCCTTGGCATTTAAATGGAGGTGTCATTTAATGAGACTCATGACTTTAACACTTGTCCTTCTTTTAACCACTGCCAGTTTATTTGCCAACGATCAGACTTGGATTGAACAATTGTCTCTTACTGGCAGTGTCGAAGAAGCGAATGCCAAACTTCATATTCGCAATGAAAGCCATACCATGGCCTCTAGTCAAGCGGACCAAACTAAAAAATCGGCTTATCTTCAAACACTCATTCAAGCCATCCAAGCAAGCTCTTCACCTGAAGTGAAAGCCTTTTTGATGGGGGAGTTGCAGTACATCGGGGCTGCTGAATCGATCCCTGTATTAGCGGGTTATCTTCAAGACGTCAGGTTGCATCAAGATGCTATCTCAGCCTTACTCAGTATCTCTCAAGCTACAAATCACGCCGAGATTGAAAGACGGGTGGCCGCGGCTTTTTTAGCCTCGCATGAATCTACTCAAGTCGCCTTGGCCAAGGCATGCGGCTCTTTAGCTGTAGCCGATGTGCAGGTCACGCATAAACTCTCTCAGCTTGCAAAATCCGAAGATTGGGAAATCCGCCGTGTCGCGTTATATGCTCTAAGCTGTATTGCAGATGATACTTGTGGTAAAATTTTAAAAGAGGCCATCCATAATGTTAATTTATATCAACGTGGGAAATCGATTCAATATTTCTTTGACTATTGTAGACTATCTTCTAAGCGAAACCTTTCAAAGGCCATTCAAGAATGTCGAGACATGATGGCTGCTTTTGTCGATTCAAAAGATACGTCCTTTTATGTCAATGGACTCTCGACTCTTTTGGATATTCAGGGCGAGTCCATGCTGGATGAACTCATTTCAAACCTGTCTAATCCCAATCCACGCATACAAGCTGGCGTTGTTCAACTTCTCATTCATGTGAACCATCCCAACTACAATAAAAAAATTTTAAGTGCACTCAAGGACGCAGACCGTTTGACTCAAGTCAACCTCATGCAGATTTTAATTTCCAACGACATTCAATTGGTCGTTCCATTTTTAATGAAGAGCCTGTCCTCCGAAGACACTTTAATCAGACATACGGCCTTAAACAATGCTGCAAAATTTGTGAATGTTGAAGTTATAAGAGTATTAGTAAATGATTTGCTAAAAGATTCAAAGGCTGAACAAAACATGGCCGTTGAAGTCTTAAAGCGCATTCATCTTGATGCTTCTTCCGAAGCATTCATGGTCGATGCCTATCAACAGGCAAAAAATAACGATCAGAAGTTGGCCTTTTTGGAGGTTTTCACTGAGCGTTTTGTTCGCACGAGCAGTGCTACTGTTATCAATGAGACCAAGTCCGACCATGCAGAAGTTCAGAAAGCGGCATTAAAAGCTCTCAAGAACACAGCGGCAGCAGAGCAGATACCGAACTTGATCAGTCTATTGCAACATACTGAGGGCAGCAAAGAGTTGCGTTTTGTTCAACAAGGGCTCGGCGCAGCTTTAAAATTAAATCAGGACACTGAGCACGTAAAACTCGTCATTCAAGCAAAAGATCTCTCAAAAGACAAACAACGCGAAGCTTTCCTCGCAGCTTTAACAGAGTCAGCTGATGACGCTGCGTTCAACGCTATTGTTGAAGAGGCTAAATCCAAAAATGAAATTCAACAAAAACAGGGCTTCAAAGCTTTGTCTTTGATCACGTCAGGTAAAGGTGCAACAACCATTCTTGCGCTTTTGCCCGAGGCAACCGAAGCAAATAGAATATTGGGCATCCGCGGCATGCTTCAGTGCTCGAACGATATGGATAGAGCACAACGCGACGAATTGCTCAAGGCAGCTCTCAAGTTTGCCGTTCGCGACGAGGAAAAAATGCTGATTGATGCAGCCATTAAGAAAAGTTGAACCGTGATGCTGCGGTAGTGTCAAAAAATGGAGAAGAAGAAAACAACCTAGAGTGGGCCGTCAGAATTGGCACGGCTTATCAAGATGAGGTAAAACCACAGCGGACTCAGAGGTTAGTTGACTTTTCTTGTAACACCCTCTGTGAGATGCAAGACATTGAAGTTGCTCAGAAGTCCAAGCTTCTTTTCGCTAAGCTTCATAAGACGCGTCAATTGTGGCGACCTACACTAGCGACTGAAGGCCATGGCTGAGGGATTGAATCCTCTTTTTGTCGTGAGCTCGAAAAAGAAAGTTTGAAACTTCATGACGCTCGTCCAGGGGGTGTTTTAAATCTCAGTCTTGAATTATTCGGGTTCATCGTTAGATTTAAACTGCTAAAATTTTAACAGGTCAGTTCCATGTTCATCAAATCGCTCTCGTTCATTTTTTTACTGGCATCCTGTTTACATGCCTTTGAGTATTTGGAGCAACCGCCTAAAGAATGGAAAAGTGCCTATGTGATGGCCAATGGCATTCGCATCCACTACTGGCGTACAGGTGGCGATAAACCCGTGATGATCATGGCTCATGGCTCTTCCGATTACGGTTTGTGCTGGACCAATTTGGCTAAGGAACTCAGCTCCGATTACGACATCATTTTAGCCGATGCTCGTGGCCACGGCTTTTCAGATCCGCCACAGGAAAACACTTTGAAAGACGCTCAAGTTGAAGACATTGCAGCACTCATCAAAGCATTAAATCTTCATAAGCCCATCGTGATGGGACATTCTATGGGAAGCGCAGCCGCAGCATGGTTTGCGGCAAAGTACCCCAATGTTCCCAAAGCGATTATTTTAGAAGACCCTCGGCTTGAATTCAAATCCACTCGTCCACAACCTTCTAACATTGCCCCTGATCAAGCAGAAAAAACGCTTAAGAAGATGAACGATATTTTAATGAAGAACAATCAAAACCCGAAAGATTTGGCTGCGAAGTGTCTGGAGCAAAATCCACTTTGGGGCAAGTCTGAATGCGATATATGGGCGCCGTCAAAATTGCTCCACCACCCCAACAACGCTTATCGCACCATTGGCGATCAGCCAAGCATGGGTGAGCTTTTTGAAAAAATCACTGTGCCAACGCTCATTTTGAAAGCGGATGCGCAAGGTGAGTTGCGTGAGAAAAATATCGAAGTTGCAAAAATTCTAAAAAACGGCACTCTTGTTCATATTGCTGGCGCAAAGCACAATGTCAGACGTGATCAGAAAGAACTTTTGCTCAAAGAGCTAAAAGCCTTTTTGGCCAAACTCAATTGATCGCTTGCACCTTTTGCCAAATCACTTGTGGTGATGTATCAAATAAAATTAGAGACTATCCAAAAGAATAGTTTTGACTTTTTCCACAGAAGCTTCAATCACTTGTTTTCGTTTTGGCAATTTGGTCAATGCAGCCAAAGCCTCAGGCAGTTGATAAGGATGACCTAAAGCTTGTTCAACAGGGCCTTGAAATTTGCCAGGGTGGGCCGTTGCTAAGCAGACGACTTCTTCATCGGCTTTTAAAATTTTCTCTGCAGCACCAACGCCGATAGCCGTGTGTGGATCGAGGATGTAGTGCCATTGTTGGTCGTAGTTTTTCATCACTTCAATGCTCTCGCTATTGGAAATGCGAGTGGCTAAAAATTCGCGTTTGAAGGCGGTCAATACTTCAGCGTCAATTTCAAAACGACCCTTCTCTTTTAAGTCGTTCATGATGGCGTTCACTTTTTTATCGTCACGTTCGAGCAGCAAAAAAAGTAAGCGTTCAAAATTGCTGGATATTTGAATGTCCATAGCTGGGCTATGTGTTTCCACCACTTTGCGTTTTTCGTAAATCCCGGTTTCGAAAAACCTAGTGAGAATATCGTTCTCATTGCTGGCAATGATGAGTTTGCCAATGGGGAGACCCAATTTTTTGGCGACATAACCGGCAAATATATCGCCGAAATTACCCGTTGGCACACAGAAGTTTAAAGCTGCGCCCCAGTTCAGATTGCGACGTTTAAGCCATTGGAAGTAGGCGTGAATGTAATAAGTCACTTGCGCTGTGATGCGCGACCAGTTGATCGAATTCACCGCTGAAAGCCCCACCTTTTCTCTGAACTCACGATCGGCAAAAAGAGTTTTCACGATGTTTTGGCAATCGTCGAAATCCCCTTCAACTGCGAGGCATTGAATGTTCGGGTCAGCAACGGTAGTCATTTGAAGTTCTTGAATTGGACTCACGCGCCCTTCGGGGAAGAGAATAAAAGCGCGCACCCCTTTTTTATTTTGGAGTCCGGCAATTGCAGCGCTACCGGTGTCGCCACTCGTTGCTCCCAAAATGGTGCGTTGCCCTGAAGCCAATGGCCATAATTCAAAAAGATGGCCTAAACTCTGTAAAGCCACGTCTTTAAAGGACAGCGTCGGGCCGTGAAACAGTTCTAAAATATGCTTAGAACCATGCGTGATCAATGGCGTGATGTCGGGGTGAGTAAAACGTTCGAGGCTGACTTTGATCAAACGGTCTAACTCCACTTCGCTCAGGCATGGTCCTGCAAATACTTGAAAGATCCGCCGCGCCATTTGAGCGTAATTGGAGTCAATCCATGTGGGCAATTCGGCGCTTAGATCGGGAATCGATTTGGGAACAAACAAACCCCCTTCAATGGAGAGGCCTTCGCTCACAGCTTGCTTAAAATTGACCTCTAGGTCTTTGTTGCGTGTGCTCTGATATTGCATCATCATGCTAAAAAAAGTCCCCGACATTGAAACCTAAAGAAGATCGTTGCAAGGGACCGAGAGCGGGTTCTTTACAACAATCTTTTTAACGATCAGAGAACCCTTCTGATCATTTTATAGCGGTCCGTCCTAAGTTGTGACACCACAACAGTTGAACGAAAAAGTTCAAAACACTTTGGAGATGTGACGGTACCGTTATTCTAAATCTTCATCCGAATTTGTGGAGGTTGAAGTTTGCGCTACAGCGCCAATATCGAACTCTTCTTTGATTTTTTTGTAAATCATTGCCGAAATGTCGCGATTTTCTTTGAAAAATGCAATGGCGGCTTCCTTGCCTTGGCCGATATTTGAACCGTCGTAACTGAACCAAGATCCCGTTCGTTGTACGATATTAGCTTGTAGGGCCAGATCCAACAATTCGCCCATTTGGGAAATGCCTTCATTGAAAATGATGTCAAACTCGGCTTGCCTAAAGGGTGGGGCAACTTTGTTTTTGACAACTTTCACAAGCACATGCGTGCCATACATGTCATTGCCTTTTTTGAGAACTTCTTTCTTGCGAATGTCCAACCTCACAGAAGAGTAGAATTTGAGTGCATTGCCGCCTGTGGTCACTTCAGGGCTACCGTAGACAATGCCTATTTTTGAACGAATTTGGTTGATAAAGATGACACTGGTTTTCGTTTTTCCGATCACGGCTGTAAGCTTGCGCATCGCCTGTGACATCATGCGGGCTTGTGTGCCCACGTGATGATCGCCCATGTCGCCTTCTAATTCGCTTTTAGGCACCAAAGCGGCAACCGAGTCGATAATGATCAAATCGACCGAAGCGCTACGCACCAACATATCGCAAATGTCTAGCGCTTGTTCACCGCTATCAGGTTGTGAGACCAAAAGATCGTCGAGGTTCACTCCGAGGCGTTTGGCGTAAATGGGATCAAGAGCATGCTCAGCATCAATAAAGGCGGCGGTGCCCCCTAGTTTTTGAGCGCTAGCTACAATGTGCAAGGTCAAGGTTGTTTTGCCTGAAGACTCAGGGCCATAAATTTCAATCACACGTCCTCTGGGAATGCCACCTACTCCTAAGGCCAAATCCAGAGTTAAGCTTCCCGTCGGAATGGCTTCAACATCGGCTTTGTAATCTTGGCCCAAACGCATGATGGCACCGCGGCCAAATTGCTTTTCAATGGCATCTAAAGTGATTTTTAAATTAGGGTTCATTGCAGATGCGCTAGTGGTTGTGGTGGTTTTTTTAGCCATGATGATTTGGTTCGCCTAAGTTCGTTTATTTTTGCCCAATCATGTGGGCGCTATTTATTTATCAAGAGATTTCTTGAAAAGAGCTTTTGCTCTTTCTTGGTAGAGTTCGGTTTTTAGCGTTCAGTTTTGACTAAACTTGTTGGCCCAATAAATCTGTTTGTGAGTTTCGGTTAAGATGGACTCGATTTTGGCTTTCTCGTGCGGATGAAAAGTTGGGCTTTTCATAATTTTATTGCAAGCGCCTTCGACGGCTTTAAAACGCTCGAGTGTTTTTTTTAATTGAGCCTGATAATTGTTGTTCTTAGGCGAGGTTTTACTGAGCTCTTCTTTTGCCTTGTTGAAAAGGTCTTCCGTTTCGCGCAGCATGAGATCGCGTTTCTCAAGCGGCAACTCTTCGATAACTGACTGCTTTTCAAGATCTTTGCTTGTGAGGTCACTGACTTCGCGCTGTGAGGCTTTTTCTGGGAGCTCTTCTTTGGTTTGAATAGATTCAAATTTATCTTTGGCCCAGTGAAAAATAGACATGACGTTGGCCGTGTAGTCACGATAGAAGTTCGACCAATTGAGCTCACCCTCTTTCCAGAGCAAACTTCCCGTGAAAACCGCTAATCCAAATACGGCAAGGAAGAGCAGATTCAATAGTAGTTTTTTGAGTTTTTTGATCAAATTAATCATGATTCATCTCCTGCGCTTAATTCCCCTGATTATTTCCCAAATAAACGCCGGGTCCAATTCTTAAAAATTAGAAACGGTTCTTTTTTTTCCATCACGCGACGATTTTCCAGACGCAAATGATAAGCGTGAGCGCCAAGGCGAATCAAGTGACCGAACTCATCTTTTTTTAAGTTAGAATCTATGTTATCTTTGAAAGGTAGCGGTAACTCGGCGGGTTCAAAGGGGATGATGTCTCTTAAAAAAGTAAAGCGACGGTATAGCGAACTACCTTCGCCAAAGAGATAAAGTTGGTCGAAACCCAAATCCAGAGCGCCTGCCTGCTCTAGATCTTGTTTGATCATGATCGCTAAACGATCGAGTTCGTCGGCGACTTGATTTTTTGTTTTCGCAAAATCTTTGGAGAGGTAAATTTGTTGAAACTCGGCGTCCTCTAAATCAAAATTATAGGCACTTGGTGGCAACACGATCCAGTTCAACACTCGTTCAGCTTTGTTGATCGGCAGCTTTAAACTTTCGGAGATATTTTGAAGCATGGTCTGTAGGGAAAAAGGGAACTCGCGATAGTAGGTGAGTTCTTCTTCAATTGAAGCCAACGCAATGCTGTTTTCCCAGAACATGCCCAACATCAAGCCAGGGCAAGATTGCAATCTCGATTTCACGCCAATTCTCGGCAAAGAGAGAAAGCTCTCCACAAAGCAATCTTGATCTAGCAGCGTTTGTTGAATGCGCTCACGCTGAGTTGCATTGATGGCGAACACACGCGCCTCGCCATTGGCACTTTCATAAACGTCGAAAGGTTCGGTGTGATGAGGCAGCTCGCCCAATTGTGGTAAATTAAAATGGTGTGGTTCAAAGTGACCGCGTTTAATCGCCTTTAAGTAAGGCCCCGGTTTTTTTACCACATAAGAACGCTTGCCGCCGCTCCTAATCAAGACAAATACCGTTTGTATTTTAATGTCGTATTTTTCTTCTAAGGTTTTGCGCAACTTCGAAAAGGTTTTTGCGGCCAATTCAATGTTATCTGGTAGACCGTCCAACATGCCGTCGGATTCACAGCTGACTCCATCGATCAATTCGGGTTCACCGACTTCGTCAAAGAGCAAATAAAGCAATTGCGAGTGTTTTTGACCCCATTCTAAAATAAAAATATGCTCTTCTTTTGTCATGACAAGAGCCTATAGTTAGAGATTCTCACCTGCTTCACCAAGTATTGGGTCTTTCATGCTTGAATGAAATTGGGTTTTAAAATCTTGATTTTCCAATTGATCAAGATGTCCATCGGCATACAAAGCATTTGCCGTGTAGTTGATATGTTTCAGCCAGATCATACTTGTCCAAGGAGCAAAGAGGTTGTGCTGCTGCAACTTTTTATAGGTGCTCCACATCCAAGGACTCATCGCTTCCGAGAAGAGAATGGTTCCCGCAGGGTTGAGAACTTTTTGCAGGGAAAAATACACGTCAGATTCAGGAAAGGCGTTGAGGAAACCTTGTTTTATGCCATCGATATTTTTTGTGTATCCATATAGATTAAAAGCATAGGAGGCATGGGCTCGCTCGCCTACGCTAAAATTGGCCTCAATTGGATTTGAGGGACAGTAGTAGGGGCTCTCCGTTGTTGGAATTTGCTGGTAACGATCAACATTCACTGTGATGGAATCAAAGTATCCCGCACGTGCAAACACCACTGGCCAACTGTACCATTTATACCAAGCGATACTGGGATTGCTTTTATCAGAAGCCCACATCAAAGCCCCATCAGCAGCATCGTTGAAATAAAGGTTTGCTACAGTCGCTAATCCCCTCATTTGCTGTTTGCAATTGAGCGTTTCTGAAACTTGTAGCGTTTTTTTGAGCGAGGGTATCAAGAGTGAGGCAAGCACTCCCAATATGGCCATAACAACCATCAATTCAATTAACGAAAAGCTAGTTTTGCTGGTCAAAGTATTTTTCATCATCAAATTCTAGCTCTCACGAGGCTACTTCAAATTAACAAGGCAGCATGCCATATTTAAAGGTTGGGTTTTAAAATGGTTTCACTCTTCCAAACGAGCTTAAGTTGACTTGACCTTGTTCTTCATTTGCAACTCTTATCTGTTGAAATTACTACTATTAACTCCTTCGCCTTGCTCCAATAAAAATTGTGCAGACCTCGTTGCTTACTACCTTAAATTGACTGGGGTACTGCTCAGCATGGAGATGCAGCATTTTGGAGCTGAGAAAGTGAGCCAACCTCAAAGTGAATTTATTGATAAAGCTCTAAAGAAAGAGGCGCTTAAAATCGATAAACTCATCAAGCCAAATGATGGCGTTATTTTGATGAGTGAGCACGGCACCTGTTATCCGACTTTAAAACTCCAAACCCATTTCGAATCGTGGTTGCAACGTTGGCCGAGACTGTGCATCGTGTTTGGATCAGCCTATGGTTTGCATTCGAGCTTATACCTTCCAGAACGCTTGACGCTATCTTTAAGCCCGATGACCATGCAGCATGAATTGGCCCTTGTCGTCTGGATGGAACAGTTATATCGTTTAATGACCTTGAAAACGGGCAAGCGCTACCACTACTAAACTAGGAGAACTTTTGAAACTGCTCATCGACGGACAAGACGATTTACTACAAATCAACAGCGAGTATCAATCCGAAGGCTTTGTTGCTCGTCTCGATGCCACATTGCACTCCAGTGGTCGTGTGATTGGAAAGGCATTCTTGAATCAAAGCGAAATCGATTTAGAAACATTGCAAGACAAAATCATTGAGGGTTTGGATGATCAAAACGTCATCAGCATTGAAACCATCAGTTTAAAAGACAACTTGCGCAATGGCTTGAATGCGGTTATCGAAGGGCTCAACCAACTTGAAGATCAGGCGCTTGAGATTTCCGATCAAATGCTGCGTTCAGGAAAATTGGGCATGACTGAACTTTCCGTATGGGCTGGCGATTTGGCTCACATGGGAACCAACATCAACCGTTTTATTCACATGTTTAAAATATCGGAACAAGATCTTCGCCTTGGTGACTTGAGTTATAAAGAAGGTATGGCAAAAATGCGATACATCACCAGTCAAATCATTGGAGCGATTCAAAATCACAAGAATCTCAACATTTCTGATTTGCTTCAATTCGAGATAGCGGCCCTCATTTCAGATTTAAAAAACATGATCCCGACACTCATTGAGGAGCTCGACAAAGCCAAACTAGATTAGTTTGGTTTGAATCAGACTTACACTAGAGAAAGAAAGTTTGTTAATTTTTAGCGTTATGCACCACTCGATGTGGATAGGGTATTTCGATTCCCTCTTGTTTAAAACGAGCAAAAATTTTAGAGTTGATGTCATCTCTAATATAGTCTAGATCGTCTTCAGAACTAAAATCTGAAATGAACACGTCCATTTCAAAGTTAATGGAGCTGTCTCCAAAAGCCATCAAGGCCACCATCGGCGGCGGAGTCTTCACACCACGCGCGGGTTCTCTAAAGCTGATTCACGCAAAATGGCTTTGGTTTTTTCAACATCACTATGATAGGCAACACCAATGCCAATGATGATTCGCATCTCTTTATTGGAAAGTGTCCAGTTGGTCAATTGACCTGTGATCAATTCTTTGTTGGGGATGATCACCTCTTGATGATCCCAGTTGGTGATTGTGGTTGAGCGAATGTTGATTTGTTGCACCTCACCCCAAATAGAGCCTAGGCTGATCACGTCACCTACGCGAATAGGTCTTTCTGTTAGCAAGATGAGTCCGGATATGAAGTTGGCGAAAATCTCCTGCATGCCAAAGCCCAAGCCAACCGAGAGGCCGGCTGCCAGCCACTGTATCTTGTCCCATCCAAAACCCAACTGTTTAAATGCCATTGCCGCAAAAAAGAACAAGATGGCATAACGCGCGATGGAGGCAATGGCGTAGCGGTTGCCTTCGTCCATATCTAAAGGTCCGAAAATGTAAAGGTCCAAACTCGATCTCAGATTTCTATGTAAAACATTTCCACCATAAGCTATCAGCATGGCGAATACCAGGTTCAGGATAGTCACAGAATCTTCGCCCTGATCCCATAAGGTAATATTGCCGGAAAATTTTATGGCATCAAGTGTATCTTCCCATACATACCAAATGCTCGCCGTTAAAAAAATCACGCCTATGATTCTAAATACATTCGCTACCTCGCGGTCGGCATCGCGTAATTCTTGAACGTCAGAGGCCCTGCCTGCATCCAGAATCTCTCTGGCATTGTCCAAGGCTTCCTTGCGTAGATAACGACGTAAATACCACATCAATCCCAATAAATAAGTCCAAACCATCAATACAATGAAAGTTCACAACCATTTTTCGTAAATATAAAACACGCTTTCACGAAACCCGCATACCACCATCATCGATAGCGCATAAGGCGTAAATAGTAACATCAATGTCACGATAAAATGCAAACTGCCTTTTTCAAAATCGCGGCGAGCGTCAAACTCTTTCTTGTTTTTAATGACTTTGGCGAAACACATTGATCCAAAAATTGCAGCGAGCCCTACATCCGATAATAAAAACCATCCATACAACATCTCTTCAAAGGTGTAGGCAACGCTTTGTATGTTCATGGATCCCACAATCAACAAAGGTGAACACCATACCATTCTTTTGAAAAATCTAGAAATCACTTTTGCGGTGGAAAACGCTTCTGGATAAATGGATAAAAATAAACCCTTGTCGTGCATAAAATTGATCCCCAAAAGCATCGCCATATTGGTGAGTACAAATAACTTCATGCCACGGTCGAGTGCTCCTATTTCAAGGTAGCCATGCATTGTTTTGGTTATGGCGTAAAATGCCAAAGTGATGAGTGCAGATTTAAAGCCTAAACTCAAAAGTTTCAAGGGACTAAGGTTCCTATCGCGCCAAGGCTTGATCGATAATTTCATGAGCTTGCTGAACAGAAATCTCAGCACAAAAGTGAGACATACGAATAGGCTTAACGGTATGAGATGTTCGCGCCAGGTTCTCCAAATGTTCAAGTACTCATTTTTAGCATGGTAGAAATCGACGTTCCATAAAACATGATGAGATCGCGTCCACAAAATACGTTCATCGATGAAATCTTTAAATTTCTCAACTTCACGTTCTAGCGATTCCCAACTGACTGAGGTTTCGACCATGAGTTCTAAACTATTTTGAAGCTCCAAAATTTGGTCATTTAGCTCTATCCAAGTTGACTAAACATCTCTTCTTGATCTAACTTATCTTCTAGATCCAATATTTCTAGTTCTATTTGAATTTTGTCCTCTTCGCTATTGAGTATTTTACCTCTGAGGTAATTGTCCAAACTACGGCGACTTTGTTTTAGTGAGGATAGCACCACTGGGCTTAAACCTGCAATTTTAATGCGTTTATCCATCTTCTCTTTGCGTCCTTTAAGCATTTCCAAACGCTTGTTGATTTCATCTAATTTCACATAATGATCAAGAGCAACAGTCTCGACAGTAGCATTCGCGCTTGAGGCAAGGGTCGTTTGAACTAATTTTCCTTGCTCTGCTGCACAAAAGGGCAAAGAGCAAAAAAGCACGATTAAAAGTAAGCCTAGCTTATGATTTAAAAGCATGATGGACTTATAAAAACAAAGAAAACGCATTGAAGTGTAGGTCCTATAAGAACCTAGTCAAATCAACGCCCCTATTTCTTGCCAAGGCGCCAAGACTTTAAGCAAGTGTACTCTCTGGCTTAAATAACTATTTAAAAATGTGAAATTCTTTAAAACAGTTTCAAAATTGTTTATTTTTTCTTATATTGGTAAGCAAAATAATATTCACTGACTCTTTTAAAGCAGTTGCAATAAGATCTTACATACAAACTTTCTTTTTGATAACAGAAACATTTAATATAAAGGTATATTCCACCTAGGACATCGAAAAATGAGCACCATTTCAAGAAGCCATGTGTGAAAATAAATACGATCGTTCCAATAAAAATGATCGCATAAGCTAAATTTCGAAGTCGCGCAAATTTGGTTTCATAGTCGTAAAGAATGCTCTCATTCAAAGAAATATTTTTGGCCACAATTCCATTTAGGGTCATCTGATCTTGGATCTTTAAATAATCAGAAATTCGGTTGTCGATTTTATCGGTTTCATAGGAAATCTCGGCAATTTTTGCAGTGGGATCTCTACGAAAAATTTCATGCCACATTTCAAAAAGAATCTCGAGAAAATTCTGATGTTCAAACTTCTCTTTTAGTAGATAAGTCAAAGGTGGCTTTATTTCTATTTTCATACTCAAAACTCCAATTCAGACTATTATTCATTTGGGCATTGATTTATCAATCAGTTTTCGCTACGGTGTCGTGCGTTGGATTAAAACCACCTTCTACGATGAGGCCAAGTTCAATCAACTGCTGTGAATTTAGATAAGCCACACTGTCTTCGGATAAGAGCGAGACATCCCCGTTGTTATTTGAAAAATCACTATATTGCTTTAATATTCCGGCATAGGTGCCATGAGCAATGTCTTGCGCCAATTGATAACCTCTATTTTGCCAATCGACTAGAAATTTATGATGCAAGAAAACCGTTGTAATATCTGCAACTTTTGCGGGCGAACAATAATGATTAGCGGAGGTGTGGTAAATGCCCCTCCCGCCTTTGATCATAACAGTTTTGCATAAGGGTTGTCTAGTATGAAAGGTATTTCCAAATACGATACGATGCCTGCTGCCTCCGGCAAAAGTCGAGTAAGGACATTGCTCTAGAAAAATACGTCTATGAGAAACATCAAAATATTTAGACACCTCAATGGGATTTTGAGAAGATTCATAATGCTTAAAATGATTTAGTTTCTCTGGAATCATATCTAGCATGAAACCTTGAACGACTTCAAAATCGTGTTTTTCTAAGTAATCTCTCAGTTGAGGTAATTTTAATCTCTCGCAATGTGGATAAACTAAAAATTCATCTGCGTCGGCAACAATTCTCCAGTTGCTGCTTGCATATTTATCTGCCAAATAGTTGATCCAGCGCATGCCATAGCAAGCGGCAACATAATTGTCGGGTATGCTGAAAACATTCATATGTTCATAATGTTTTAACAATTCAAGGGTAGGGTCTTCTGACCCATTGTCGATGATGATAAAATGGTCTGCTCCAAGCTGCTTATAATGCTCGACAAAAGCAGGGATTCGCTTCGCTTCATTTTTAAATACACAATAAACAACAATATCGTCTTTTTTAGGAAGTGGGTTATCATCAATTCTTTCTAAATTTTGGACAGAAGCATCCCTCCAATTGTGATATGAAAATCTTGAGTATTGATTGAACATAGTCCGCGCCTGAAGAACCTCTCCTTTGATGGCAAGCTGCCATTGTTTCAGGATGACCATTTTGGAACATTCTGGAGTGCCAAATTTTTCTATCCATTTTTTTGCCTCATCAACTCTATTTAATGCTACCAAACATTGGCCTTTTACACTATTAGCTAAAATGTGTGTAGGATATTTGTTTAAAAAGTCATTGCATAGTTCCAGTAGGTTTTCGTGATCAGACAATTCTAGCATAAAGTAAAAGGATCTAAGCAGTGGTTCTGGGCTAGAGGTATTTTTAATCAATTGATAGAGTTCATCTTGAATCACCAGAAATTCATTTTTTACAATGGCCATCAATAATTTAGTTAATTTTAATTCATATTTTTCAAATGAGTAGGACTGACATTCATTTAAAAGAGATTCAGCTGTGTCTAAACTGCCTTCATTTGCCAAGATACAGCATAACTTTAAATATTCAGATCTTGGCCTATCTTTTAAATAGACCTCTATAGATTCTTTATAGATTGATTTAAGGCCTAGATCGAGTGATAGTTCTCTATATTTCCCAAACAGCTCAGCATTTTTGAATTTAGGCATGGGCATATCAGTAATCTGTTGATAAACAAAATGATGTTCGCCGCACTTTAGGAGCTGAGTAGCGACCCAACACTTATCCATCCAGTCGTCGTTTCTTATATTTAAATATTGTTTTAAAATAACAACTATTTCATCAACTCTATGATGTTCCATGATACTCAGTTCGATGGCTTTTCGTTGCACGATATTGGATGGAAGCAGCTCTAGGCTCAGAATTTTATCGATCCATCCCAAAACTCTTTTCCCGAGAAAATTTTGCATCAAATAATCAAAGTAGGTGATGATCAATTGTTTAGATTCTGGAAAGTCATTGATGGCTTTTTCCCACATGGACAAGAGTTGAACATGCCTAGATTCATGAAAGGGCAGTCTTGCCATTATGGTGAGATATTTGGCTAACACGGAGGGGTTTGAGTTGAATGGTTCCAATAACTGCAAGGCTTTTTCGTGCGAAAAATAGTCTGTGTAGATTTGTGCCATGGACCCGACGAGTTGAATAGAATTTGGGTTGTCTGAATAAATTTTCTGTAGCACGTCAAGCGCATGCTGAGGGCCACGACTTAAAATGGCTGCTTTGGATAACAAAACATAAAAAAGAGTTGAGGGCGAAAAGGTCTTATCCGATAAACATTGCTCTAGTGCATCTAAAGCCTTTGACCAATAGCCTTGAGCAACAAAAATTCTAGCATGGATGAAACATTGATGAGATTTAGGGGCCTGTTCAGATAATAATTGCAAGGCATCGTCGTATTGTTCTTTGTCGATAAAGACATGACTCAATCTTGTTGAAAATGTATGATGGTAAGTTCGCCTGTTTCCAAATTTAGTTTCTATTTGGGCTAAACTTAAACTAGGCTGTAAAGAATAGTATTTGACTATAGCAGAAAACATAAAGGTGAGATGATGCTCAGTGTTGACGATCAGACTGTGTTCAATCAATTCGTCTAATAGTTCTAGGCTTTCGGTCTTGGCGATCCATTTTTTGACATTTCGTATGGCCTTTTGAGTGATCTCCAGATCACTCTTTAGGGCTTCAAAACTAAGATACCATTCTTTGACTCTTTTCTCTTTTAAATAAATAGGTGTCAAGATAGGGAAAAAGGCACGATGTTCGAAAGCTAGCGGTTGTTCCAATAGCTTAAAATCTAGTGCCTCGGTATGATTCTTTGTGTTCAGATAATCAAGCAACGGGAACACGATGTTTAAGTCACAATGGTTTGGGGCTCTTTGCGAAACAAGTTTGAACCAGTCTTTTGCCAAATCAAATTGACTGGATTCGATAAAGAAAACACCAATCTCGATATCTTGTGCTACGGTTAGAGCATGTCTCTCTCGGCATAGGCCATAATTGACGGCAACACTCTCATTCGATTGCTGAATGGACTGGAGAACCTGTTGATAAAGCGGTGAAGACATTTTTTATAAAAATTTACCATAGCTTTATCTGGAATTGTTCAAGAAAAA
>Ga0172372_10005161_pt1 | contig 18281 bp, 16 predicted proteins | sample LakKiv5m_2_FD_114544 | JGI IMG/M metagenome (GOLD analysis project Ga0172372, IMG submission 114544) | Freshwater microbial communities from Kabuno Bay, South-Kivu, Congo - kab_092012_9.5m | ecosystem: Environmental > Aquatic > Freshwater > Lake | place: Democratic Republic of the Congo...
AAGCTTCGCAGCAAGCGTGACGAACTCGATGTAGCGGTCTTCCTTGAAGCCGTTGCAAATGATGAGGCGCTCGGGCGAATCGCTCGTGAGGCCCATCACCGCGAGGAGCTCGGGCTTCGAGCCCACCTCGAGACCGAAGCCGAACTGCGCGCCGCACTCGCGGATGTCGTGCACCACGCGGCGCTGCTGGTTCACCTTGATCGGATAGACCGCGTTGTACTTGCCCTTGTAGCCGTTCTCCTTGATCGCCACCTCGAACGCGTCGTGCAGGTCGTGCAGACGCCGATGCAGGAGATCGGTGAAGTGGAGCAGCACCGGCGTGCGCAGACCGCGCTCGCGGAGGCCCTTCACGACGTCGAAGAGATTGACCTCGCGACCGGGCGTGCGCGTCGGGCGCACAAGCACCTGGCCCGACTTCGAGATCTCGAAGAAGCCCTTGCCCCAACCACGCAGGTTGTAGAGATCGGCCGCATCGTCGACGGTCCACGGATCGATCCCGGCCTTCACGCGTGCAGTGCTCGCGTTCGCGGGCTGCGCGCCGTTACCGTGCGTGTTGATCGGAGTGGTGGGAGGAAGAACCTGAGACATGAAAGTCCTCGAACGTCCTTTCGCAGGGTCGGAGAGCGACCCGGTGGAGGGGGAGAAACCGTGGGGAGGAAGGAACTCTCGGCAGACGCTGCCGAACTCCTCCGGTGACTTCTGGTCACTTCCGGGGTCGTCAAACCAGACTGTCGCGCGTTGTCGCGAGCTGCTCTTCAGGCCCGTTCCGAGGTGTCGGAACGGGGCCGGTGCGGGGTCTGCCGGAGCGCCGCCGCTCGTCGGGAACGCGGCAGGCGGTGACAGAAGGTACACTATAGGGCCTGCAGCGCCTGCTCCCAAGTCCCGAAGGCGCAAAAGCCTCCGAGAAATTGGTTTGGAATCGGTCCTTCCGGAGTCATACTCCGAAGGTTCGAGTTCCGGCTCTCTCCGGAAGAGGCGTCGCTCCGCGCATTCGAATCCCTCGAGCGGCGCGAGGCCTCAAGGTCAAGTTCCCTCAGTTCAATCCCTTCCCGCTCCCCTCCCTGTCTCGTTCCATCCCAACGCGCTTCGCACGTCCGCTCGGAGGATGCGTCGTCAGCACGACGTCGCCGTCCCGCGCATCCGACGCCTGAAGCCCATCCGAGGTTCCCTCATGTCGCAGCGCCACTCCCTGGCTTCCCTTCTCCTCTCCGCTTCTGCCGTCGCACTCTTCGCGGCATCCGCAGCATCGGCACACGGCCCGTCGTGGGAAGGCGACCTCCTCGAAGACGCGAAGGACAAGCCCAACACCGCGCAGGGTGTCACGACCGGCGGCCCCATCACCTCGATCACGGGCACGCTCGGTTCATATCCGCTTGCTGGCGGCGGCATCGACTTCGTCGACATGTACCTGATCCGGCTCGAGAACCCCGGCGTCCTCAAGATTTCGACGTTCGGCAACTCGTTCGGCGGATCGGCGGCGTTCGACTCGCAGCTCTTCCTCTTCCGCGCGACCGGCGCGCCGGGATCGTTGAAGGCGCTTGGGCTCCTCGCGAACAACGACGGCGACGATGGCTCGACGGGTTCGCTCATCGGCCCGGCCGCGACCGACGGGTCAGGCTTCATCGTGGATGCGCCCGGCCTCTACTTCATCGCGATCGCCGCCTTCGGCGTCAATCCATTCACGAGCGGCGGCGATCCCATCTGGGGCGCGCTCGACGTGCCCGGACAAGTGCGCTTCGGCAACCAGGCCGAACTCGTCGACTGGGCTGTCGGCGGACAGAGCCCCGGCGGCAGCTACACGATCAGCATCGCGGGATTCAGCGGCAATGCCGTTCCGGCGCCGGGCGCGCTTGCGCTGCTTGGCCTCGGTGGTCTCGCGGGGCGCCTCAAGCGCCGCCGTTGATCGGCCGCGCCGCGCCCTGCTCCGAATCCCCTGCTTCGCCCGCACCCGACGCCGGATCCTCGACGACCTCGTCGATGGTCCGCTGACCACGACGATCCCGCATCGTGCGAATCGTCTCGAGGAGGCTTGCGGCCTCCTTCGTCATCGCCGCGTCGGCACCCTTCTTGAGCCGCAGCACGCGCTCGGACTCCTCGGCGTTCACCAACGCCGCGTCGAGGTCGCCCACGCGCAGTTGGACGCGCGCGAGGTTGTAGCGCGTCCGACCGACGCGCCAATCATCCGCCGGCACCATTCTCACGAGCGCCTCGAGGGCCTCTCGGTACTGGAGCACCGCGTTCTGCACTTCTCCACGCGCCAGCGTGAGCGTCGCGCGGCCGTGAAGGAGCCCAACGCGCAGCACCTCGGATTCCGGGGTCTCCGGCAGGAGTTCGCAGCGTCGCACCGCCTCCTCGAGCGCGATCTGCGCCTCGTCGAGTCGCTGCTGGGCGCGCAGCGTGGTGGCGAGCTGCCGCAGCGTCTCGATCGTCTCGACGCTGGTCTCTCCGAGCGCCCGCTCGCGAAGCGCCAGCGCAGCCCGGTAGCTCTCCTCCGCGCCCCGCAGATCCTTGAGGTAGTAGCGAAGGCGGGCGAGCGCGTGCTCGGTTTCGGCGAACTGCTCGGCTGAGATCTTTCCCTCCTCGAAACCGCCCGACTGCACGCGATGAGCCTCCTCGATCGCCGCGCGCGCAAGCTCGGCATCGTCGAAACCGAGATGGACGAGCCCGAGCGTCCGGAGCACACCGGCCAGCTGATACGGCTCATCGCGCAACTCCATGCTCACCTGCTGCTCGACGAGGCCGAGGAAGTCGTTGATCCCCATCGCGCTCGAACCGCCACCAGTCTCGGGATTCGCCGATCCGAGCGCCTTCTGGAAGCTCGTGAGCGTGCGCTCGCTGCGGATCCGCTCGCGCTCGGCATTGCGATAGGCGAAGTAGAGCGAGATACCCGACGCGAACACGGTGATGGCAAGCACCGCCGCCGCGCTCGCGGGAATCCAGTGCCGCCGGAGCGTCTTGCGCACCACGTAGGCAAGGCTGTCGTCACGGGCGAGGATCGGCCGTCCGTCGAGGTAGCGCGTGAGATCCTCGACAAGCGCGTCGGCCGTGTCGTAGCGACGCGCGGGATCCGCGGCGAGAAGCCGGAGCGAGATCACCTCGAGGTCGGAATCGACCGACGGTTCGATGGTCCGCGGACGCGGCGGATCGGACATCGTCTTCTGGACGACGAGTTCCGCAATTGACTTCGCACCCTCGAACGGTCGTCGACCGACGAGACACTCGTACAGCACGACGCCAAGCGCATAGAGATCGCAGCGCGAGTCGATTCCGGCCGGATCACCCGCAAGTTGCTCGGGCGCCGCATACGCGAAGGTCCCGAGGAACTCGCCCGCCATCGTCGCCTCGCCACCCGCGTCGGACTTCCCGTCAGTCTTCCCGTCAGCCTTTCCATCCGCCTCGCCCATCTGCGAGGGCTCGGAGATGCGCGCGAGGCCAAAGTCGAGGATGCGCGGGACGCCGTCGCGGTCAACGAGGATGTTGCCTGGCTTGAGATCGCGATGGATGATGCCGCGCCGGTGCGCGTAGGCGACCGCCTCAGCAACCTGACGGAACAGCTCGACAAGCGCGCGCGGTCGCAGCGCGCCGCGACGAACGAACTCGTCAAAGCGCTCGCCCTCGACGAGCTCCATCGCAAACCATGGCTCCCCCGAACGGGTCAGACCCGACTCGTACAGCGTGACGATGCCCGGGTGCCGCAAGTGCGCGACCACCTCGACTTCACGCTCGAACCGCACGTGCTGCTTCTCGCTTGCGAATCGCCCTCCGAGGAGCATCTTGACCGCGCACGCGCGGCGCGTGGCGACCTGCTCGGCCTCGTACACAGCGCCCTGCCCGCCGCGATGCAGTTCCTTCCCCAGCTGGTAGCCGCGGATAGGTGAACCGTCGTCAGTGTCGGGCTGTGAAACGGGGCGCAGTTTCGACGCCACCTCGGCGATCTCGCCGAGAAACGCGTTGTCCTCGTCGAACTTGTCGACCGCGGCCGCACAGCGATTGCAAAGGACGAGGTGCGTCTCGAGTTCGGGGTCGATCTCGATCTCACGCTCGTGGCGTGCGAGCGCCGCCAGTTCAAGCGCGTCGGCAGGAAAACGACCGCATCCGATCTCCAGCGGAAGATCCTGCGTCTCGTCGTCCGCGCCGAACGCGTTCACTCCTCGAGCCTGGCGCTCGGTCGGCCACCAGCCTCCCAGTCGCCCGGGGACTCCTCGTACTCCTGCTCGAGCCGCTGGACAATGTCGCGCAACTTGGCGGCGACACGGCTCTTGGCGAGGTAGACGTCGTGCGTCGACATGCCGAGTTCCTCCGCGACGCGTGCAGGCGGAAGTCCGTGGTAGACGAGCATCTCGAAGGCGCGCACCGTCTTCGGATCGGTCTTCGACTTGGTGGTCAGTTCCTCGATCGCCTCGCGGAGCACCGCGCGACGACGCTCGACCTCGTATGCGGCCGACACGCTGTTCTCGTCATCGAGGTTGACCATCGCGCTCTCGCCGCGCTCGACCTTCGCAACGCCCCTGCGGCGCTGTTGGTCGATGATCCGGTAGCGCGCGATCGTGACGAGCCATGCACCGAGCCGTCCGCGCGAGCGGTCATACTTGCCTTCGCGGTACTCCTCCACGAAGCGCACGATCGTCTCCTGAGCGATCTCGGCGGCGGCGTCATCCTTCAGACCACAGTTCCGCGCGAAGCCCACCAGAATCGGCCGATAGCGGCAATCGAAGGCCTCCCACGCAGCCGCGTTCCGCGGATCGAAGAGTCCGGTGAGCAGCGCGGTGGTCGTGCGATCGAGGTCCATGCGCGGATCGTACCAACGGCGCGGGCCTGCCCGAAACCCGGGAAACCGTTCCGAATCATCGAAATCGACGTCGGCCCGCCTCAGCCGCGCAGCGACTGCGCGATCGCGACCTCGTGGACGCGCATCGAGAGGACGTCGAGCGACTGCTTCGCGCGATGGAACTCGTCGGCCACGACCGAACGCGGATCGGTCGCCGCGCGCCCGCAGAAACCGCGTACCTGATCCATCGAGCGCTCGAGCTCGGCCACGTACGCGGCATCGAGCGCCGGCCGCACGCGCGCCAGCGCCTCGCCGATCCACTTGAGATCGAGTTCCGAGTGGACGCGCAGGTCGATCACCCGATGCACGGTCATGTCGTCGCGCGCATGCTCGACGCTCTCCTGCTCCATCCGCTCGACCTCGTCGGCGGTCAGGCCGTAGCTCGGCACCACCTGGATCGACGCCTCGCGTCCGCTGCGCTTCTCGAGCGCCTTCACCGACAGCACCCCGTTGTGGTCGATCGTGAACGTCACATCGATCTGCGGGATGCCCGCCGGCATCGGTGGAATCCCCCGCAGTTCGAAGACGCCGAGCGAACGGCAGTGCTCGGCGAGCTCGCGCTCGCCTTGCAGCACGTGGATGCGCACGTTCGTCTGCCCATCCTTCGATGTCGAGAAGTGCTCGTGCGCCTTCGCGGGGATCGGGCTGTTGCGCATGACGAGCTTCGCCACCACGCCGCCCACCGTCTCGATCCCGAGGGAAAGCGGAATCACGTCGAGGAGGAGGAGATCCTTGCGACCACCGCCCGCAATCGCCGCCTGCACCGCCGCTCCGAGCGCAACCACCCGGTCGGGGTCGAGCGCCGCGTAGGGCTCCTTGCCAAAGAATCGTGCGACCGCGGCGCGCACCGCACGGAGCCGCGTCGAGCCACCGACGAGCACCACGCGGTCGATCTCGGCGACCGAGGTCGAGACATCGCGGATCGCGCGCGCGCACGCGGCGAGCGTGCGCTCGACAAATGGTGCCGCGATCTGGTCGAGATCCGCCGCGGAAAGTGGGAGCGTGATCTCGCTTCCCCCGATCGATGCGCGCTCGACCACGCGTTCCGAACCGGAAAGCGCGACCTTCGCGCGCTCGGCGGCCGCGACGAGCGCGGCGCGATCCTCGGCCGTCACAGGCGCCACGAGTCCCGCGACCATCCAGTGACCGACGATCGCGCGATCGATGTCGTCTCCGCCGAGCGCCGTGTCGCCTGCGGTCGACAGCACCTGGAAACAGTCGGCGCCGGTTCCACTCTCGTCGCCAGGGAGGATGTCGAGGATGGTGACGTCGAAGGTGCCGCCGCCAAGGTCGTAGACGGCGATGCGCTCGCTGCGCCGCGACTGCCCGAGTCCGTAGGCGAGCGCTGCCGCAGTCGGCTCGTTCACGATGCGAACGACCTCGAGCCCGGCGAGCCGCGCGGCATCGCGCGTGGCCTGCCGCTGCGCGTCGTCGAAATAGGCGGGCACCGTCACCACCGCCCGCGACACGGCTCGGCCGAGATCTTCCTCCGCGACACGCTTGAGTTCCCGCAGTACGTCGGCCGCGACCTCGTGGGGCGTCACGACCCTTCCATCAATCGAGAGGGCGGCAATCCCGCGCGGCCCCTCGACAAGCGGTACCGAGAAGCCCATCGCGAACGACCGCGTCTCCGCGGCGGAGCGACCCATCAGGCGCTTGGCGCTTGCGACGGTCCGATCCGGGAAGCGGTCGCGCGTCGCGCGTGCCTCATCCCCGACAGCCTCGACCACCAAGGCGCCCTTCGCGCCGCCATCGCTCCCCGTTGCCCGCGCGTACCGAACGACCGACGGAACCATCGCGCCCGTAGGTCCACGGCCGAGCACCCGAGGGCCAGCCTCGGTCAGGATCGCGACCAAGGAGTTGGTCGTTCCGAGATCGATGCCCACGATGTCGTCGCCGACCGAAGCCTGGCACTCGCCGGTGGTGCTCGATCGTGTCTGGTCCGGCTCGGAAACCATGGGGCGGCGATGGTACGCGGGATTCGCGCGCAAAACGACAACCCCGGCGAATCGTGTCCGCCGGGGTTGATGCGATCAGGTGTTGTGGAGCCGACGACCGGAACTCAGCCGTCCGACCGCTGCGCCGCATCCGCTTGCGCGAACGCCTCGAGTAGGAAGGAGCCAAGCGGGTTTCCGAGCTCGGCGCGCGCCGAGGCAGACACGGGAGCGATCGGCGAGACGATCGGGGGCGTGACGCTTTCGGATGTCGCCGCGCCGGATGCCTTGGCAAGCCGGAAGGCAAGGCGTTCGCGGGCGAAAGCCTTCGCCTCGCGCGCCTCCTTGTAGAACGCGAACAGAGGCGAGCCGAACGCGGCGGAACGCACCGCTGTCTCCTCCTCAAATCGCAGCTGCGAGGAAGCCGCTGGCTGCGGCTCGAGATTCAGATCCAGAAGGGGCATCGATGAGTTGTCGGAGTTTGACAAGTCCACGGTACTTCCAGTTGTTGATGGTCGACACAGGTACGCCAAGTGAACGGGCTGCCGCCTGATAGCCAAGGCCTTCGCAGACGATCAGCCGCACCGCGGCCTGTTCTTCGTTCGTTAGTTGACGCAGCACCGCCGCGAGCCGCGAGGAGTCGAAACCGCTCTCCTCGAAGTCGCATGAACCGGTGCCACCAGGTCGCCGACTCACTTGTGAGTCTTCAGTCGTGTCGGATACCACCATTCCCGAACGCTCAAGAACCACGCGGTACCGCTGCGCCCGCTCGTACTTCCGTCGAATCAGGTTGTCCGCGATACGAAGGAGATAAGCGGTACTGATCGTCATCCTTTCCAAATTTCTGACCTTGAGGAGTCGACAGAACGACTCGTGCGCGACCTCCTCCGCTTCGTCGTCGCCGACAAGGCGCCGTGCGAACCCGAACACGCGGTGGTAGTTGGCGCGGTAGAGCTCGGCGACGATCCGCGATCGCTCGCTGGAGGCTCCCGCCGAGGGCTGTTCCGACGACACGGAGGAGTCGATGTCGACCTCTACCTCGGCAGTCGTAACCGCCAACGTCTCGAACGAGGATGAAGCGGGCCGACCGGCGGCCATCGGACCGACCTTCAGCGAAGCCACCGGGCGCGCGACAGCGCTTCCGGCTCCAGCGTGGGGTCCGTCCCGTTCGGTCCTGCGGTCAGCGGTTCCATGCTCGACCAAGCGCGGCCACGATAGGGGTGCGGCATCCCGCCGCAAGCCCCGGCCCCCCGCTTCGTCGAACTCGTGCGAGATGCCCCGCAGATTTCGCGCGTCGGCCCGTGTCAACGCGCCGCGCGCGTCGTCGAAACCATCCATCCTTCGTGCATGCATGTCGGCCACTCCTGTGGGTTCTGGGCACGTCCTGCGCCCCGACCTGACGCCCGACCCCTCGGGCGCGTGTTCTCGGACGGCAGGACTTCGCAGCCCCGCCAAAGGGAACCGCGGCCACGCGATGGCGCTTTCGGGGATTTCGGAGGTTTCGGCGATCGCGGCAAGTCACCGCGCAGAAAGTGCCGCGTCCATCGCGCAAGTAAAGCACCCGCGCAGAGGCAACGCGCGGGCACTCAGAGAGTTTCGAGTGGTGGGAGCTGCTGCGAAATGGAGTTGGCGTGCGGGGCATGCGTCCATGCTTCCGTGCATGGACGGGCGCCCCGCATCCCGCCGTGTGCGACGTCGCCGCCCGACGTCGTCCAGCTGGGTTTGAACCCGTTCGGGTTCTGAACGACGGAGGTCCCCGGTTGGCCGACCGGGAACCTCCATCGTCTGACGGCGCACGAGCGGCGCATCCTTGCGCAGCGCGTCACCGCCTCGTGATGCAGTCCGTTGCATCACGCTCGTTCATTTCCTCCAGGGCACTCGGCCGGCGGCCAGTCGTGCCAGAGAGTCTCGTTCGTTCGGGCCACCATCCTTGGTGTCCCAGTCCGGGCTTCCTTGCCGCGGACACAGGGAGAACCCTGCGTCGCTCGGGCCTCTTTCGGTGTTCATGCGATGTTCCTGAGAGCGCGCGTGAAGACAGGTTTCCACCCGAGGCCCATATCTCGGATCTGGAGCGAAAGAAGCGCGATACCACTGAAAATCGTGGGGTGAACACCGCCTTCAGCGGCTTCGTGGCCCGGCCTCGGGCTGCGCTTCGATCGTGTCGCGGTACTGACGCAGCGCAATCGACGCACACCACGCGCGCAGCGCGTCGACGGCGGGGTCCTTCCCCCGCACGACAAACTCGTGCTTTCCGAAGGCGTCGCGCACGACGACCTCGGTGCGATCACCTGCGTCACCACTCTTCGACGGGCGATGGCGCACATCGATCGCCGCGATTCGCTCCGCATACACGGCGAGATCGGCATCTTGAAGCGGAGTACGGAACGTCGTCGCGCGGTCGGCCGCCATCACGCCGCCAGCCGAACGAAAGTCGCCACTCGTCTCGACGATGTAGTAGGCGATCTGATCTTTCGCCGCGCTATTCCAGTGAAGTTCGAGCGATACGCCCTCGGTGCGATCGTTCCGCACCACGGTCGGCCCGCACGCGACGAGCAACGACGCGCCGACCGCGCAGGCACAAGACGTCGCTCGACGCACGCGTTGCCACGCACTCACTTTGGCACACTCCCCGCGCCATCGGTCTGCTTCGAAGTTCCAGCGGATGCCGCAGGCGACGCGGTTCCCGGCCGCGCGAATCGTCCGTACGGGTCGGCGCCAAGGTCGTAGCGCAGCGGAAGTTCGGCCGACTCGGCGAGCGCCTCGTCGCTTGACCACGCGAGCGACGCGATCGAGCGCACCATGCGGCGCATGGCGGGCTGATCTTCGCCACCCGGGGTGTAGCGACGCACGAAGGCGAAGCGCTCTCCATCGGCATGCACTTCGAGCGTCGCAAGCACTTCGCCCGCGGTCGGCTCGACGAGTTTCGGATTCCCCAGCGTGTCGGCAAACTCCGCGCTCGCAAACCCCGATGCGCGCAACGCGGTCCACACATCAACCATCTGTTCGCGAGACAGGCGGCGCACACGCGCGGGGCGCAGACCATCGTGCGGCACGCGATCGGCCTCGCCGTGCAGCGCACCATCGGGGAGGAGCACGAACCGCGCGGCACGCTCCTCGATTTTGGCTCGCGCATCGACGCCGCGCCCGGGCGAAACATCAATCTCAAGCCAAAGATCGGGTGGCACGTCCCCGACTGGATCCGATACGCCCGTCACCGACGGGACGTTGTCCGACTTCGGTGCGGACACGCATCCTGCCGGGAGTGCTGTGCTCAGGAGAACGACGGCCGCCGCCCACGCGGGCGCGAGCGTCCCTACCGGGATTCGGTGCGCAGATCGCATGGTGGGAAGGTACACGAACCCCCCGCGCGCCGGACGCGGTACTCTCTCAGCCCTATGCGCACGAGCGTGCTCTGGCTGAACGACTATCTCGACCGCCCGGCCGACGCCGCCGAACAAGCGGCCGCCCTCACGTCCGCGGGCCTCCCACTCGATGGCGACGGCACCGCCGACAACGGCGAGGTCTGGCAGGAGATCGAAACAACCTCGAACCGCGGCGACTGCCTCTGCCACGTGGGTATGGCGCGCGAGGTCGCGGCGGTGACCGGCCGCGCGGTGCGCATGCCGAAGTCGGCGCTCCCCTCGACCAAGGGTGAGGCAGCAAACTCGGTGCGCGTTCGGAACCACGAGCCCGCGCTCTGCCCGCGCTACACGGCGCGCGTGATCCGCGGCGTCAAGGTCGGCCCAAGCCCAGAGTGGCTGCAGCGGCGTCTTGTGGCGATCGGTCAGATCCCGCGCAACAATGTGGTCGACGCGACCAACTTCGTGCTCTTCGAACTCGGGCAACCCACGCACGTCTTCGACCTCGCGACGCTCGCCGGGAGCGAGATCCACATCCGCCGCGCGCGCGCTGGCGAGGCGTTTCTCCCGCTCGGCGCCGATGCTGCGGAGGTGAAGCTCACCTCGGGAGACCTCGTGATCGCCGATCGCGACCGCCCCGTCGCCCTCGCAGGCGTGAAGGGTGGCGCGCTCGCGAGCGTGACCGACGCGACCACCGACCTCGTGCTTGAGGCAGCGACGTTCGACGCGGTCTCGGTGCGCACGACAAGCCGTCGTCACGGGATCGCAAGCGACTCTTCCTACCGATTCGAGCGGATCGTACATCCCTCCGAGATCGATATGGCGGCGGATCGACTTGCAACACTCATCCTTGAAATCGCAGGCGGCACGCTTGAGGCTGGCGTCGTCGCCGACGGCGCCCCTCTGCCCGCGGCGCGCTCCATCACGCTGCGTCCGGCGCGCGCGCGACAGATCCTCGGATTCGACATCCCCACCGCGCGCATGGTCGATCTGCTCGACACGCTCGGCTTTGCGCCGCGGGTCGTTGGTTCAGGTGCCGACGAGCGCATCGAGACGACCGCTCCAGCGCGCCGCGTCGATGTTGAGCGCGAGATCGACCTCATCGAGGAGATCTGCCGTCTGAACGGGCTTGATGCGGTACCGGTCGCCGACGCGATCGCCGTGCGCGTGCCTCGCCGGAATCCGATCGAGCGCGCGACGCGCGACGTGAAGGACCTCCTCGTCGGCATGGGCTTCGTCGAGACGATCACGCATTCACTCGTTTCGGAGAAGGCGGCCGAGGCGTTCCTCCCGTCGGGCGCCAAGGCGCTGCGTGTCGATGACGAGCGCGCGGGAGGCGAGCCTGCGCTTCGCCCGAGCGTGGTCACGAGTCTGCTGCGCGTGCGCCGACACAACGAAGATCAGGGCGCGTCGAATCTGCGGCTCTTCGAGTTCGCAAGTGCCTTCCACTACGCGGGCGGCACCCATGTCGAGCGGCCGACGCTCGCGTTTGTGACGGATGCGCCCGCCGGCTCATCCAGCGACGCGCAGGCTGCGTTCCGCCTTGCACGCGGAGTCGTGGAGCGGCTGCTCGCAACCGTGGCGCCTCACCGTTCGAAGATCGAGTTCATCCTGGCATCGGATGCGCGAAGGTGGCTCGCGGCCGCGGCGCGCGTCGTCGTCGATGGCTCCGACATCGGTGTCGTCGGCGTGCTCGACCAACGCACGCTCAAGGCGAACGGGCTCGAGAAGCCGACCGCGGCGGCGGAACTCGAGTTGCGCGGGCTCTTCGCAAACTACCCGCCCGAGAACGCCGCGGTCGAACTTCCGGCCTTCCCCGCCGCCGACCGCGACATCTCCGCGATCGTGTCCGACAGCGTCGCGTACGGCGACATCGAGGCGACGATCCACGCACTTGGACTCGCACATCTTGCGTCGGTTTCGTTTGTCACGACCTTCCGCGGCAAGCAGATCGGCGACGGCCGGAAGAGCGTGTCGCTGCGCCTTGTTTTCCGCAAGCCCGATGGCACCATGAAGAGCGAAGAGGCAGATGCATCGGTCGCGCGTGCGATCGACGCGCTTCGTTCGAAGCTCGGCGCGGAGATCCGCTCGTGAGCGACGCTGCGCCGCTTGATCTTGCTGCGATGACGGTCGGCGAGTACCTCGACCGGCTGGCGGCCGCGGTGCCAGTGCCGGGCGGCGGTGCCGTGGCGGGCGTCACGCTCGCGCAGGCGAACGCGCTCGGCGCCATGGTGGTCGGCTACGCGATCGGAAAGCCCAAGTTCGCGGCCCACGATGCCGCGCATCGAGCGGCGCATGCGGTGTTCGAGCGCGGCCGACATCGCGCGCTCGACCTCGCACGCGATGACGCAAGCGCCTACGCGGTTCTCAACCGCCTGTGGAAGCTCCCGAAGGATGACCCAGCGCGCACCGGGTTCGCACCGGCAGTCCTCGCCGCGATCGCGGCGCCGGAGGCGACGCTTGACCTGACGGCGGACACGGTGGCGGCGCTGGCGACGCTCGTGGGCACCACGAGCGCGTCGCTCGCAAGCGACCTTCGCATCGCCTTCGACCTCGCGATATCGGCGGCGAACGCCGCGATCGAGAACGTCCGCATCAACCTGCCGTCGGTCGACGATGACGCGCTCCGTGCCGCGATCGGCGCGCGAACCGAGGCTCGGCTTGGCGCGATCATGCAGCGCGCGTCGGAGTGGCGCGCGAAGGTCCGCTGACCCCTCTGGATGGACGTGTCCCGGGGAGCCCGCCGCCCCGGACGAGACCGCTGAAACACCGCTCAAGCCGCGATGGTTGTCCTGCCGAAGGTTCTTTCGTGCGCGATCCACGCGACATCGTCGACATCGACGGGCTTCGCCCCCCCGCCATGCCATCCGCGGATGGGCCGGCGGCTGCGTCGCCTTCGAAACCGTTCCTGATGATCTGGTTCCGCTGCTGCGCGACCTACGGACGTCTACCGAAATCGGCGGATGGCCTCAGCTACGTCGGCCGGTGCCCGAAGTGCCTCGCGAAGCTCGAGGTGCCGGTCGGCGAAGGCGGCACGAACCGCCGCATGTTTGAGGCGGAGTAGCGGCGGCATTATGACGCGGGTTCGCGTCCCTACTCAACCTTTGAGCGGTCCCCAGTTACCCAGCAGTATCGCGAGGTCCGCACCGCCCACGACGCCGTCACCGTCGAGATCGCCAAGCGCTGGATTCTTGACTCCCCACTCCGAAAGCAGCGCGGCGAGATCGAAGTCGCCCTGCGCGACCTCGCAGACGTCAAGTCGGCCATCGCCGTCGATATCCTCGGCACCCTTGGCAAGATCACAGCTGTCGGTGACACCATTGGCATCGCAGTCGTCGGCACCGCCCAACTCGCATGCATCACCGACGCCGTCACCGTCGCAATCGCTTTGCGAGGGATTCGCGACGGTCGGGCAGTTGTCTCCGTTCGCGAGCACGTAGCCCCTCGGCTGCGCGCATTGCGTCATCGTGCCCTGTGGCGCGTGTCCGAATCCGTCGCCATCAAGATCGCGGACGAATGGCTGCGTCCCGAGACAGAAACCGATCGGGTGCTGTGGAGTCGATTCGTAGAAGAGGTTGGTGATGGTGCGCGAAGTGATCGTCGCGCCAACCTGCATCGTCCCGTACCCGTAGTGCGTGTGGCCGTCAGAGCCCGTGAACCGAAATCCAAAGATGTTGGTGGCGTTGAGCTGCCAGTTTCCCGGGCTCGTGCCGACGACGACGGCGCCGGATCAGTAGGAGCCCATCGACCCCACGATCGCACCGATCGGGAGATTGCCCGCTGATCCGGTTGTCACGCCGGGGTAACGCATCATTCCGCCACCGGTCGGATTGAACCACGTCAGGTTGGTCGCCGAATAGGGATTGATGTCCCAGCCGGCAACGACGCTTCCAGCCGAGCCGGTCACCTGCGTCTCGACGTTGATGTAGAGACCGTCGATCGTCGCCGGTATCTCGAGATTGCAGTTGGCCCAGACGACCACCCCGGCGTCGACCGCACAACATGTCGCACCGGCGGCAACGGAGGCGAGCGCGAGATGTCGTTGCAGTCGGTCGTACATGGCAAGTCCTCGGGCGCCGGGGGAAGGCGGCGCTGCCTCTGGAGTGTGCCGCAGAACGCCGGGCGTGCGAAGGGTCTCTCGTCAATCACGGACTCGCGGCCAACCCGGTACGCTCCACGCGTGTCCGATCCATCCGCCATCCTCGGAGCCGCCGCATTTCTCGGCACCTCGAGCCTCCTGCTCTGGGCAGGCGCGGTCGGCGGCGTGGTGCGCGAGGCGCTGCGCCCCGAGCGAAAGACGATCGGCTGGGCCCTCGGCCGCGGCCTGCCAAGTGAACCGACCGCGTGGGGGCTCCCGGGCCAGGAATGGGGCTTCGAGTTTGATGGGACGCGGTGTCCGGTGTTCGAGATCGGTGACACCGATCCGTCTGCGCCTGCCGTGATCTTCCTGCATGGATTTGCCCGTTCGCGCTACGACTCGCTCGCGCGGATCGGCCCCCTGCTTCCGTACGCGCGGCGGTTCATCCTGCCGGATCTTCCGGGCCACGGCGATGCGCTCGGCCGCTCGACGCGCCTCGGAACCGACGAGGACCGCTTCGTCGCCGCGCTTGCCGCTCGTTGTGCGACCGGCCCGATCATGCTCGCGGGGCACTCGCTTGGTGCGACCATCGCGCTCCATGCGGCGACGCTTCCCGAACTTGCGCCGCGCGTGAAGGGCGTCCTCGCCCTCGCGCCCTACGAACGGCTGCGCACGCCGCTCGGCGCGCGGCTCGACCTCCGCGCCCTGCCACGGTCACCCATTCTTGGTCCCGCATTGACCACGCTCGCGGCCTTCGGGATCCGAGAGCGCTCCACGCGCGAGTCAGCCGCGCGCGTCGCGTGCCCGGTCGCCGTCGTCGCTGGCGGCGTCGATCCAGTCACGCCGATCGAGGAGGCGCGCGCGATTGCGTCCGCCGCGCGGACCAGTCGCCTGGCCACGATCGACCGTGCTCGCCACGACGACTTCGAGACGGTCGGCCGCGCCGACGTCGAGTCGTCGATCGCATGGCTTGCTGCGCAGGGCGCGTTCCACTGAAGCGCCGCTTGGTCGGGAAAGACAGCGCCCCGCGGGATCCGCGGGGCGCCGTGCATGTCGTTTGCCACGGGGATCACTTCGCCGCGGGCGGCATCGCGCGGTAGCGCGTCATGAAGCCGGCCTTCGTCGAGGTAAAGTCGAGGATCGCGTCGCCGAAGCAGCGCTCGGCGACTTCCTTCTTGAACAGCGCGGGAATGCCTCCGATCTCGTCCACGCCGATGTCGAGCCCGGGGAGGAAGTCCTCGCCGAAGCCCGCGGCGTTGTTGACCTGCTCGGTCATCAAAGCGATCGTCCGACCGGTCATCTCGAGCTGGCGCGCCATGTCCCACCAGGCCATGCCGACGACGGGGTCCTTGCCAAGCGCCGCCATCGAGGCAGTCAAGCCCTCGTCGGCGCCAAGCCCGCGCTCACCCTTCGCATCGACCGACCGAAGCGCCTGCTCGACGTTCTTGGTCTCGCCGATCACCATGTAACCGCCGCCGAGTCCGACGGCGACGGGCGAGAACTCGTCCGACATGATGGTCATGCCGTTGAAGTCGCGCGACTGGAGGCCGAGCGGGATGAGGTTCATGAAGTCGCTGACCGCGGCCGCGCTCTCCTTATCGTTCTTCATCGCGATCGCGGTCACCATTCCACCTTGGTTCAGCGGATCGTCGCCGCCCTCGATCGACCAGAGATGGATCTCGGGTCCGAGCGCCGCGAACGCCGCGCTCATCGCGGGGCGATACATGTCGAGTTGCGGCTTGATCATGTCGCGCTGATCGGGCGACAGGCTCGAGATTACTTCGTCAAGCATCGGGACGATCTTGTCGAAGCGCACGTTCATGCGCCCGTAGCTCAGCGCGTCGGATGGCACGATCGTCGGCGGCGCCGACGGCTCGGACGGCGCATCGACGAGCGACAGAAGGCCGACCTTGCCATCCGGCACGTAGATGCCGATGTTCTGCTCGATCACGCCGTCCTTGAGGTGGACCGACGCGCTCCAGGCCTTGATGTCTCCGAAAAAGCGTTGCACGAGCGGTTCGACGATCATGTACTGGGGGAACGCGCCGACGATCGGCTTGACATTCTCGGTGGCGAGCACGGCGTAGATATCGCCCTTGCCGCCAGCGACCTCCATCGCGCCATTGAAGACCGCGCTGTCGCCGAAGGACTTCTCGCGAGCGCCATCGACGCGGCCGAGCAGCGTGTCCATGGTCGCCACGGAGCTCGCCGCGAACACGCGACCGCCCTCGTGCACGATGCAGGTCTCAGCGGGGCCGAAGTCAGGAAGAATGCCCATACCGCCGAACTCATCCATCCCTTCCTCGCCCATGCCGTCCTCACCCATACCGTCGCCGCCCTCGGCGGACTTCTCCTTCAGCACGAGCACGCGTCGACCGCGAATCTCCTCCGTCGACACCTCGTCGCCGGCGTCCTTCGCCTGCTTCTCGATGTTGGCGACATAGGCCTCGAGCATCTTGGTGGCGTTTTCAGCTTCGGCAGCCCAGTCGCAGAAGAAGACGTACTGCGGCGAAGGAATGCCGAGTTCCTCGTCCATCTCGGCCATCACGGCGAGGCCGAAGCTCGACGGCCACGAGACGATCGCCGGATCGACGCCCGCCGCCGTCGCCGACTCGTTCATCACCTCGCTGAACGCCTTCTTGAGGTCACCGACCTCCTGCGCGACGGCGGGATCGGCCCAAGCGCGGCCAAGCACGGTCGGTCCGAGCCGGTCGATCATGCCGCGCACGTCGTCGGCGCCGAGCACGAGGATCGCGGTCTCGGGCGCGAGGTCGCGGATCGAGAGTCCGTTGTTCGCGTGCGCGGCGCTCGCGAGAAAGATCGGGGGAAGGGCGAGCGTGATGGTGGCTGCGATGCGGTTCACGGAGGTCCTCTCGGAGGAAGTCGGTTGCGGGATGGGCCGGATGCGCAGGGCGGTCCGGCGGGTCGGTTCAGACGCGGTTGGGGTTCGGGCGATTCCGGGATCCGACCCGGGGGAAGCAATACAGATTCGAGCGTTGCGGTTCAGATCACCCGGTGGCGCCGGATGTGCCGTCCCTTAGACTCGGGGGCGCACCATCCTTCGTCCGCGGCGGCGGCTTCTGGTAGTTGTGACCCGAGTTGGGGTTGTTGCGGTCGTAGGCGAAGGCCTCGCGGTTGCGAATGAAGTCCTTCACATACCGCGCGGGAATGGCGAAGCCGAGCGCCTCGCCGCCGAGGATGCCCATGTTGGTGATGCCGATGACCTCGCCCTTCGTGTTGAAGAGCGGCCCGCCTGAGTTGCCGGGATTGATCGGCGTGTCGGTCTGGATGTAGGTCAGGCCGTCGAAGTTGCGCTGCGTGGTCGAGACCACGCCCTGCGTCAGCGTGCGCTCGAGCCCGAGCGGATTGCCGATCGCAAAGACGTTCTGTCCGATCTCGAGGAGCTCCGCGTCCTGCACGGGCGCGAAGAGGAAGTCCTTCTCCTCGGGGTGTTTCAGCTTGATCAGCGCAAGGTCGACCTGGTTGTTGATTGCCACCAGCTCGACGCCGTCGATGTCGGTGCGCTTGAGCGATCCATCGGGCTGCGCAAACCAGACGGTGGCGCGGAGATTGGTTTCGCCCTGCACGACGTGGGCGTTGGTGATCGCGTAGCCGTCGCGCGAGAGGATCACGCCCGAGCCGAGGCCTCCCGGCGTCGATACCTTGATGACCGCGGGGCCGATCCGCTTCGCCTGCTCGCGCGGCGGGAGTTCCGCGAGGCCGAGCGCCGTCGAGAACAGGGAGTCGGTTCGGATCGCGACCGTCGCGGAAGGATCCTGCGACTCAACGGCCGCGACGTCGTCCATGACGAACGACAGGACGTCGGCGCCGACATCGATCCAGACGCGGCGGTCGGTCTGCTTCAACATGCGACCCTCGATCACCGCGCCCGACTTGAGCCGGACCGTGGTCGACCGGGCCGCCGGGTCGGTGGAACCCGGGGTGGCCGCCGATGGGGCAGCCGATGGGGCAGCCGATGTGGCAGCCGATGTGGCAGCCGATGTGGCAGCCGATGTGGCAGCCGATGGTGGCGACGTCGTCGAGCCGGCAGCCTCCGCTTGCGAGGCAACAGCGTGGGCCGC
>Ga0172372_10005163_pt1 | contig 18278 bp, 13 predicted proteins | sample LakKiv5m_2_FD_114544 | JGI IMG/M metagenome (GOLD analysis project Ga0172372, IMG submission 114544) | Freshwater microbial communities from Kabuno Bay, South-Kivu, Congo - kab_092012_9.5m | ecosystem: Environmental > Aquatic > Freshwater > Lake | place: Democratic Republic of the Congo...
AATTCTATCTTAAACTGACTATCGTAATTTTCAAATTCTTCTTCAAATTTTTTAATTTCTTGTTTCAAGGAACTTGCTTCTTCTAATCTAAGCTTTTTTTGTACATCATCTAAGAGTGGTATTTCTTCTGATATTTTATTTCTTTCATTTCTTAAATCTTCAAGATTTTTAAGCAATGATAATCTCTTTTTATCAATTTCTAAAAAATTTTCAAAATCAAAATTTTTAATTCCTTTATTTATTATTGAATTTCTAACTTTTTCTGGATTCTTTCTCAGAATTTCTATATCAATCATTTTTGAAATCTTTCAAAACATTAATTACAAATTCAATGTGATCTTTAAATTCTTCTCCAAAATAAGAAACTCCAGTTTGAATTTCATTTCTATCAATTTTGGCAGCAAAACCTTTATCTTTAAACTTCTTCATAACAGAGGATGAGTCCATACCTTCAAATCCATTTGGTCTCATTAATGAATAAGCCCATATAAAACCACATAGTTCGTCAGTGGCAAGTAAACAAGATGCAAGTTTTGTTTTAGGCTCTTCGTTTGTTTTGGTATGAGCATGAGCTAAAACAGCGTGGATTAAATCTTTTGGTAAGTTTAACTCCTCAAACCATTTAACAGCAATTTCAGGATGTTGGGTAGGGTATTCATAATAATCTAAATCGTGTAAAAGCCCTGTTAGATACCAAAGATATTTTGGTGCTCCAAATTTTTCTGCATATTTTTCCAAAACTAAAGCTACCATTTTGGCGTGCATCTTTTGATAATCATCTGAAACATGTTTTTCAAGTAGTTTTAAGGCTTCTTCTTTTGAAATAAGATTACCTAAATCTTCATTAGAAGTCCCAGGTTCAATTACATGTGTATCAGGTTTATGAGTTTTGTCTTTATAAACATCCACAACAAAAGGATAAATTTGTTTAGTAGTTTCATCTAATTCAAATTTCATTTGAGGAAAAGGAACTCCTTCTCTTGCAGTAATATCTTCCAAAAACCAGAAAACTCTTTCAGAATGTCCCCAACCAACTGTAGGAGGCATTCCATACTCAAGCATCTCTACAAAATCAATATCTAACCACTGAGCTTCTTTATCTCCAGCATCTCTCATTTTTTGTTGTTCCATAAAATCTTCTAACTGAAGAATTGGATTATTGTTCTCTGAATAACCATTTCCAAGTTCACTACCAGCAATAATTGGTTGAAATCTTTCAGCAACATGGGTTTGATCATGTTTTGCTTTAGCAAGTGGTGAAAAATATTTAGGGTGATTTATCAAAAAAGCAGGTCCTGAAATATTTTTTCGAATTTTTTTCCAAAGAGAGTCTATAGCCCGTGGAACATTTACCCCGTCTTCTTTTGGAAGCTTTTCTTTTTCTAAAACTTTTCTAACTTCATCCAACGACACTGTATAAATATTCTTAATTCCATATGTTATATTTATAATTTCATTAAAATCTATAATTTCCCAATCTTTAGTAAAATCAACGGTGTGACCTTTGATGTTAAAAATTTTCTTATCTCCATAGACATATTCAATCACAAAATTATACATGTTTTTAACAAGATCCATCCCTTCAGTCCAGGAGGCGTAAGCCCAATAAAATTCCATCGCCATATGTTCAGGAAGATGTTCGTCTGATAAACCTTCATTTCTGAATCTTGGACCTATTTCAAAAACCTTCTCATAACCACCGCCAATTAATCTTTTTAGTTGTAATTCGTGAGAAATTCTCAAATAAAAATCTTGGTCAATAGCGTCCATATGAGTTACAAATGGGTTTGCATCTGCCCCTCCAGGTATTGCTTCTAAAACGGGTACATTTATTTCGTAGAAACCATTATTTCTCAAAAATATTCTTGTAGCCTCCCAAAATTTTGCTCTTCTGATGTATCTGTCAAAAACTTCTTGATTAATAGTTGTATCCAAATATCTCCTTCTCATACGGGTTTCTTTATCTTTTAATCCATCCCAAGTATCTGGCAGCGGTCTTAAGGTTTTTGTTATTATTCTTACTTTTTGAGCATCTAGAGATTTTTCACCTCTTTGGGTTGTAAACAAGTTTCCAAAAACTTCTAAAAAGTCTCCTGTATCTAAAAGTTCTAATTGTTCAAATCCTAATTCTGAGTATCTAGGATCAAATGAATTCAGGTTTTCAGCTTTCAAAACAACTTGAATAGATCCTGAAGAATCTTTTAAATCAATAAAAGATACTTTTCCATGTTTTCGAAACGAAAAAATTCTTCCAGTAACATAAAATTCTTGACCTTCATTTTTATCATAGTTATCTATTAAATCTTTATTTGAGATTGATTTTTTTGTGTTAGCAGGATAAGGATTAATTCCCAGTTCTTGAAGTTTGGTAAGTTTTATAAGTCTAGAATCTCTTAACTCTTTTAATGTAGCCATTATTGTATTTTAGAAAAAATCCAAGAAAAATCAATGTTTAAATATCTATTTAAAGTTCCAAAAACATTAAATTTATTTAATCTCAATGACTTTGTATTTAATTTTTCCAGTAGGAATAGAATACTCAAACTCTTCCCCAACTTTTTTTCCGACTAAAAGAACACCTAAAGGTGACTTGTGAGAAATTTTGTTAGCCAGAGGATCGGCTTCGGGATCTCCAACAATGTGAAACTCTTCGTCATTGCCTTCAACATGAACTACAACCTTACTTCCAATGGAAGCTTCGTTTGATAGAACTTCAACAACTTTAACTTTTTTAAGCATAGCTTCAATCTCTGAGATTCTAAAATCAATTTTAGTTTGTTCTTCTCTTGCGATTGAATATTCAGCGTTTTCAGAAACATCACCCATATCTCTAGCAGTTTTAATTCGTAATGAGTTAGCTGGTTTTAAAACTTCTTCTAAATTCTTTAATTCCGCTCTTAAATTTTCTAGACCTTGTTGGGTCATGTAAATATTTTCGTCCATATTTTTTTCCTTTTTTGATTATTCATACCTTAAAAATACTGTTTTAGTAGATGAACAAACTAGAATACTATACCACTTTTAAAAATCTATGTCAAATAATAAAGGACTATATGTGTTAAGATATAATTGATATATCAATATGAAACTTAACTATCTGCCTCAAAAAATTACTCAAGAAATTAAAATTTTTAATGGGCTTGGAAAAAACGCGATTTTAGTGCTAATTTCAAACATTTTGTTTGAAATTGCATCTCCAATGATTTATGTTTTTTCCAATTCTTACTTTTGGTACAAAACCAATGATTTAAAACTCATTATCTTATTCAACATATTTTTTTATCTTTTTTTACCGATTAGCTTTTATCTTAACGGATTTTTTGTTAAAAAAATCCGTATAAAATATTTACTTTTTTTAGGTCTTGTATCTCAAGGTATTGTTCTTCTTTTATATATAATCACAGCACAACCAAACTATGTAAACACTTTGATTTTTGGGTCAATACTTGGATTTTTTAATGGATTTTATTGGGCTAATAGAAACTTTGTAGTTCTTGAAACAACAACTGATAAAAATAGAGATTATTACAATGGAGTACTTTTGGCGTCTGCTACAATTATTGGGATAATTTTTAATTCCCTGTATGGAAATTTCATTGGTCACAATGAAATTTCCGAAACTTTAAAGCAAACAAATTATATTTTAGCCTCAGTTTTCGCAATTATGGTACTTATTTTTTCAGGTTATTTTGTACTTAAAGGTAAATACAAAAATCCAATTGTAAAAGAAATTTATCTTAAAAACCCTAACCAAAGCTGGACTAACTTCAGAAAAATTTATTTTTACACGGGCATTAGAGAATCAGTTAGTTTTATGATTCCAATCACATTAATTCTATATGTTTTAAATAGTGAAGATTTATTAGGAGAAGCAAACTCTCTTGCTTTAATTGCAACCGCAATAATTGTCTATTTATTAGGAAGATTTATAACTTCAAAAGATAGGAAATATGTAATTTTAATTGGAGTTGGTATTTTAACAATCAATAGCTTAATGTTAATCTTATTTTATTCTGAGTTTTTTGCATTTATATTTAATACTTTTGATGCAATTGGAAACACACTTTTGTATTTATCATTAGTTCCAATTCTTCAAAAAGAGTTAGATAAACAAATTAAAAATGACAACTCAGAATATAAGTATATTTTTGATTCAGATTTGTTTATCAATTTTGGGAGAATTTTAGGAACAATTTTAATTTTTGTTTTTATAACTTTTTTTGGAGATGAAACGGGTTTAAAATTGGCTCCTTTATATTTAACTTTAGCTAATCTTTTATTTCTCCAAAAAGTTTTTGCAATTAAGGAATAATAAGAATTTATATTTGTCGTAATTTAGATGTAAAATATCGTCATGATTGAATTATCAAAAGATCAAGAAAAGTCTCTCAAAAATTTATATGAATTTGTATCAGAAGCAAATTATCAAAAAAGATTTATAACTTTGGGAGGTTATGCAGGAACTGGAAAAACAACCTTAATTGCGGAACTTAGAAAAAAGTTAGAAAAAGCAAATCCTAAAATTAAAGTAGCTTTCTGCGCTTTTACTGGTAAAGCAGTTCAGGTTTTGAAAAATAAACTTACTCTAGGAAACGCAGTTTATAAAAGAGATAGTATCTCAACAATTCATGCTTTGATTTATAGAACTATTGAAGATGAAAAAGGTGCTGTTTTAGGTTGGATCAAAAAAGAAATCGAAGAATTAGATTTTGATTTGATAATTGTAGACGAGGCTTCGATGATTGATTCTAAAATTTGGCAGGATATAAACTATTACGAAATTCCGGTTATTGCAGTTGGAGATCACGGACAACTTCCTCCAATTTCAGGTGGGTTTAATTTAATGGATAAACCAGAACTAAAATTAGAAAACATCCACAGACAAGCTGAAAATAATCCAATAATTAAAGTTTCAATTCTTGCAAGAGAAGAAGGAAAAATTCCATATCAAAAATGGGATAAAAAAGTCTTTAAAATTACAATGGGAGAGGCTTTTGAATTTTATGAGGATTTATTTTCTTCGTATAATCAAGATTTGTTAATTTTATGCAATTTCAACAACACAAGGCTTAGGTTAAACCAAGCAGTGAGAAAATATAAAGAGTTTGAAGAGTTAACTCCTATGAGAAATGATAGAGTTATTTGTTTAAGGAATAATCACGAAAAATTTATCTACAACGGCATGCAAGGATTTATCAAAAACATAAAGAGCAAAAACGAGACTTCATACGAAGTAGAGATTGAAATGGATGGTTCGGATAAAATGTATAACGGACTTATCTCAAAAGAGCAGTTTAATTCCGCAACTACTTTAAATAATATTAATCGAAGTTATAAAACTCAAGGCCTTGATTTGTTTGATTTTGGATATGCATTAACAGTACACAAAGCCCAAGGTTCTCAAGCTAAAAAAGTTGTTTTGTTTGAAGAAAGAACCAAGCATCAATCTGATGATGATTTTAGAAGATGGCTTTACACAGCAGTTACCAGAGCCGAAGAAGAACTCTTAATTTTTGGATAAATTAAAATTTAGATAGAGAAGAGCCAAAGCCAGAGACTTAGGCTCTCCTTATTTGTAAGAATCAAAGTTTATTAAATTGTCTCAATCTACTAAGACCCAACATAATGTCGGTCACAATTTCATCTGCAGTAAGAAGTACAGGCTCATATTCTCCACTAGCGTCAACTTCCCAAGAACCCAAAACTTTTTTTGAGGTAATGTGAAATGCGTTAATTTTAACTTTAGGGTATCCTGAAACACTTGGTTCCTCATACGAACCAAACCATCTGGCTTCAATTATTCCTGGATAAAGTTTTTCAATCAACCTTGTCACAAACCAAATCGTCTCAATCGCCTTCCTCTTCCTGTCACTTGCACACATTTCGTAGGCCTCTCTGTAAGACTTCTCAAGAGAATATAGCTCACGAAACAATTCAGAATGTAGATATTGCATCTCTTCGCCCCTTTTTAATACATCAGTATGTTTTTACAATTATATATAATCTTACAATCTTTTAAATACCTGAATTTCAGTCAAAACATCTAGAAAAAGTTAAATTTTAAGATATGATTGAATGGTAATTATGCCAAGTCTTACAGATTATCGAAATGAAAGAATTAGAAAATTAGAGGAACTAAAATCTTTAGGTATAAACCCTTTTCCCTCAAAGTCTACAAGAACTAACAAAATCCTAGATATAACATTAGACTACGATAAGTTTGAAAACAAAATTGTCACATTATCTGGAAGAATTATATCTATTAGGAAATTTGGTAAATTAAACTTTCTCAAAATTAGAGATTTAAGTGGCGCTATACAGCTTGTTTGGGAAAAAAATCAAGATAACAACATTGAAGTAAAAAATAACAACTCAGAGTTAACTTTAAAAAATATAAACTTGTTAGATACAGGTGATTTTATAGAGGCGACAGGAATCATTTTCAAAACTAAAACTGCAGAAATATCACTAAAAGTTCAAAAAATGAGAATTCTTTCAAAAAGCTTAAGACCTTTTCCCTTAGATCATGAGGAATTTAACAATATAGAATCAAGATATAGACAAAGGTATATTGATTTAAATGTAAATCAGGAAGTTAGAAACGACATTATTCTTAGGTCAAAAGTAGTTGAAATTATAAGACAATACTTAATCAAAAATGAATTTGTAGAAGTGGAGACTCCCGTTTTACAACCATTGTACGGAGGTGCAAGTGCCAAACCTTTTACAACTTTTCATAACAAACTTGAATCTGAATTTTATTTAAGAATCTCACCAGAGCTTTATCTAAAAAGAACGATTGTCGGAGGATTTGAAAAAGTTTTTGAATTTGCAAGAAATTTTAGAAATGAAGGTATTGATAGATCCCATAATCCAGAATTTACAATGCTTGAATTTTATTGGGCGTATGCAGATTATAATGATTTGATGGAGTTTACAACTAAATTACTCCATGAAGTTTTAATTTCAGTTTTTGGAAAAACAAGTTTTGAATATCAGGGCATAAATCTAGATTTTTCAAAAATTAGAAAAATTAGTTTTAGAGATTTAATTTTAGAAAAAACTGGCGTTGATATTTCAAATATTTCAAGAGAAGAATTACTTAATGAAATAAAAATCAGAAAGATTGATGTTAACAATGAAGCTCCAATAAAGGATCTTTTAGACGAATTTTATAAAGAAACTTGTAGACGAGAGATTATACAGCCAATATATCTTTTAGATTACCCTACTGAAATGATACCTTTGGCGAAGAAAAAACAAGAAAATCCTAAATATATTGAAAGTTTTCAACTTGTTTGTTGTGGTTTCGAATTACTCAAAGCTTACAGTGAGCTTAATGATCCAATTGATCAACTTGAAAGACTAACTGAAGATCAAAAAGGTTTAGAAGAAGGAACTAGTGAAGAATCAATGAATGTTGATTTTGATTTTATTAAAGCCCTAGAATATGGAATGCCTCCGACATCAGGATGGGGGATGGGTATTGATAGACTAGTTTCCTTTTTAGCTAACAAACCTGCTATAAAAGATGTGATTATGTTTCCGACCTTAAAACCTGAAGAACATGATGAGAACACAAAATCAATTTACCCTCAAGCAAGGAACAAAACAAGAAAAAAATAAAGAAATTAAAACCAAAAGGAAGAAAATAAAAAGTTTTTGGTGACCCTACGGAGAATTGAACTCCGGTTTTCAGATTGAGAATCTGACGTCCTAACCGCTAGACGATAGGGCCTAAAACTTGAAATATATGCAAATTTTAGCAAATATCCCAAAAATTCCAATGCTAAGATAAAATTACACTATGAATATGAAATATATTTTAATTATCTCAGTAGTATCTCTTTCCATAATAACTTATATTTCAAATCAGAAATTCAAAGAAAATTTTCAAAATGTATCTGAAATTTTAGGTGAGAAGCAAGAGAGAAGGTTCTTTCTTCCTTTTCCAAAAGATCATCAAATAATTTCACAAAATAATGAGGTTAGAAAGACAAATATTGTAATTGAATCTTCAAAATCAACTTTGGAAATTAAAGAATTTTATGAAGAAATCTTAAAAAGCAAAAATTTTCAAAAAGAGTATGAGTATGAATCAGAAAATTTGATTGAGTTTCGTTATACGACAGAAACAGAAGATTTAATTATCAAAACTACCCAACTAGAAGGAAAATCTCTAACAGAGTTTGAATATCATAACTAAAACATTCAAGAAAAGATAGATTTTTTAAAGAATTTAAAAAATCTATCTTTTCTTTTCAGGACCCTTAAGAAAGATGGCCTTCCATGGAGAGTAGGTGGTTGTAAAATTATCTTTATATAATTCTTCCCCATTTCTTTTAACAACTCTGGCAAAATTTGATGTTATTCCAGATGCAGAAAAATCAACCTGTTTTATCTGCCCTGGTTTTAAAGTAGGGTCCTCAACATATTCAGCTGCCGGAGCTGGTCTATAACCAAACAATTCTGGCTCTGTAATTTCCACTTCTCTACCATCTTTTGTTCCAAACAAATAAAACTTCATAGTATAATTTTTTTTATCAACTTCTGATTGAATCAAGATATACTTACTGGTATCATTTCTAAATTTTAAATCTAAACTTGGGTAGTAAACCGAAGCATCGAGTCCGGGTTTAGCATCCTGCTCGTAATATCCAACACGATAAGCATGTGGGTATCTAGCAGTTATTGGGAGACCTGAATTTAACATAGCCCTAAACAATGTAGTAGATGTCTGGCACACACCACCGCCTTCGCCTAAAACAGTTCTTCCTTGTGAAATAATATAAGCTGTTTGAAAGCCACTAAAAGAAGAAATCGGGCCTACTGTTTTCAAAAAAGAAAATTCTTCACCCGGAGCAACTAAAGTTCCATTTATTTTCTCAGCAGCTAAAGCTAAATTATGAACTCTAGAATTGATAGATCCAGAAAATTTCGAAGTACCAACTCCCAAAACATGAGTAATTCCATAAGACTCTTTTGTAAAATTATTTCCAATCTTGACCGAAGGTAAATTCAAAGCATAATCTCCTGCAAAAAGTTTTTTTCTAAAGTCTTTTCTAAAATTAACTTCATCTAAAACACTCCCTTCTTGATTGATATTGAATTCAATAACCATATCTCCTTCATATTTTGTAACCGAAGCTCTAGGTTTGTTATCCACTAAATTTCTTAACTCAAAAGTTAATTTTTTTAGTAAATCTTCGTTTAAATCATAGTAAATACCATCTTTATTTTTTCTAATTTTCACAAATGCAAAAATCTCTTTAGGAGATAAAACTCTTTTCTTTTCAAAAAACTTCAGTTCAAAATTTTTTAAAAACTTTTCTTCGAGATCTTTTTGAATAGATATCAAATCATTAGCTGTGATTTCAGGATTTTTCTTGTAGTAAGGGATTTCTATCATAACATCGTTTTCTTTACCTAGTTTTTGATTCAAGGCGTTTGTCAATTTTCCGTAATTTACTGAGACACCTTCTTTTTCAGGAACTAAAACTAACTTTCCTTGGTAAATAAATGAGGCATCATTTCCAGAAACCTTTTCTTCACCAACAATTCTTGAAACTTCTAAGTCGATTAAATCTTTATCAAAATTATAGTGATAATCAATTTCAAAAGGATTAAAAAACAAAGTAAATTTGTTTTTTAGGTTTTCAATTTCATTTTTTCCGCGACCAATACGATAAGCATCTAAAACAGCTCCTTTAGCGTCAAAATCAAACTTAAAGTAATTTGAGTTAAATAAGTATTTTTTCGTTTGAGATACTAATGTAATGTTTTTATTTTTGGGTGATAAAATTTTTAGTCTTTCTAAGGCTTCATTTGTTGTCAACCCTCCTACATTTATCCCTGAAATGTAAATGTTTGGCAGTATTTTATCTCTATAATTTAGATTTATCACTAAGTTAAGGATCAAAAAAGTAAAAACAAAGATTAATCCAAGATAATTCAAGAAATCTTTAATCATCTTTTTATCAAGAACTTTTTAGGTTCAGAACCTAAATCATAAAATGAATCAGCTACTTCTAAAAGTCTTGAAGAGGCGGTTTTAGAAAATGCCATAACTTCAACTTTAACTCCTTGACTTTTGGTGTATTCGACAAGTTCAGAATAGTCCCCATCTCCAGAAACTAAAACACAAACATCAATTTTTGGAATAAGTCTAATAACATCCATACATAAACCAACATCCCAATCCCCCTTTTTGTTTCCACCGTAAAAAATTTGTAAATCTTTAGATTTCACTTCATATCCAATTTTTCCCAAAGCATTGAAAAATTCCTTTTCTGCTCCAACATCTGCTTTTATTACATAAGAAAAAGCTCTAATAAGTTTTCGACGACCCAAAGCCTGTTTTAAAACAGCTCCAAAATCGATTAACGAGTTATACAAATTTTTTGCCGAATAATACATATTCTGATTATCTACAAAAACCCCAACTCTTTGATTATCGTGCATTATTATCATTTCAATTCATACCTTTCTATAAATACTTCTTTTAGGGCTTTATTATTTTTTTCTATATCACTTAAGTCTTCTGCGTTATCTTGGATTTCATAAAGAGCTAAGTTTGAGTCACTTTTGAAAATATATATCATACGAGGAAACTCTTTTACATTTAGACTTTCTGAAGGATTATACTCCTCAAAATAATATTCTGTAAAAGTATCCTTATGGCTCACATATTTTAGGGAAAATTCAGTTGTTTGATTTTTTGATTTGTAAGACTCACCAATATAAAGATTTTCTAACCTTGTTATAAAATCTTCTGAGATATCAAAGCCTCCAAAAGTGTTTGGGTCAAAAAGTACTTGATTATAAGTCACATCAAAACCATCAAATGCTTTAGCTGAAACTTCTCTTTTAGAATACTTTATTATTTTATGCTTTATAAAAATTCCATCAGCACTTGTAATTCTATGAATATCGGTACCTCGAGATTCATTCCAACTTAAAGGTAAAAGGTATTTGGAAAAATCATCTTCAATAACCTTAAAATCAGATTCTTTAAACAAGTTTCTTGCAATTGGGTCATTAGCTACTGAATCATACCACTTGAGATACTCTTCAGTTTTTTCACTTGCAGTTTGAGGAGTTACATAATCTACAACAGCTGTATATGTTTTAGAAAAAAGGTTTATCAAAGTTTCACGATAAATTACCCCTAAAATTAAAAATATTGTCAAAATTGAGCTTAATAAAGAAATAATAAGAAATTTTCTCATATTTTAATTTTAGCTTAAAAGTTAAAATAATTTTTCATTTAATTTAATTAAATTCTAAGGTATAATGATTCCTTATGATATCAACCGAAAAAATTAGAAATATAGCCATTATCGCTCACGTAGACCATGGAAAGACAACCTTGGTGGACGGATTACTAAAACAAGCTAAAACATTTAGAGAAAACGAGGCTTTGATGACTGCCGAATTGATTATGGACTCAAATGATCAAGAAAGAGAAAGAGGAATCACTATCGTTGCTAAAAACACAGCCGTCACTTACAAAGATTTCAAAATCAATATAATCGATACTCCTGGTCACGCTGATTTTGGTGGCGAGGTTGAAAGAACATTGAATATGGCGGACGGGGCGTTGTTACTTGTTGATGCTCAAGAAGGCCCAATGCCTCAAACAAAATTTGTTTTGAAAAAAGCAATGGAAACTGGAATAAAGATTATAGTTGTAATTAACAAAATTGATAAAAAAGATGCAAGAATTGACTATACTATTAACAAGATTTCAGATTTATTTTTAGAATTAGCAACAACAGAAGATCAGCTTGATTTTCCAATAATTTACTGCATTGGAAGAGATGGAAAGGCATGGCTTGAATTACCTCAAGACACAAATTTAGATACAGATTTTACTCCAATTTTTGAAACAATAACTCACCATATTCCTGCTCCTAAAATCAACAACAACCCATTTCAAATGTTAATTACAACTCTTGATTGGGATTCATATAAAGGAAAGTATGCAATTGGCAGAGTACTTTCTGGAAATATAAAACCAGGTCAAGAAGTTAATTTAATCAAAGGAGATAAAATTGAAAAATCAATTATCGATAAAGTTTTTGTTTCTCAAGGTTTAAAAAGAATTGAAACTGATTTAGGAATTGCAGGAGATATAATTGCTTTAACTGGAATTAAAAACGCAGGAATTGGAGATACAGTTTCAGATATATCCCTTAAAGAGGCTCTTGCTTCTATTAAACTAGAAGAGCCAACTTTAAGCATCTCACTTGGTGCAAACACCTCTCCATTTATGGGTAAGGAAGGAAAGTTTTTAACTTCAAGACAAATTTTAGAAAGAATCGAAAAAGAACTTCAAACAAATATTGCTATGAAATTTAACATTTTAGACGATGGTTCTTATGTAATTTCAGGAAGAGGAGAACTTCATATTTCCGTATTTTTGGAAACTTTAAGAAGAGAAGGTTTTGAAATTAGTGTTGGAAAACCTAGAGTTATTACTAAAAAAATTGACGGAGTAGAAATGGAGCCGGTTGAAGAATTATTAGTTGATATTGATAACAACTTTGTAGGAGCAGTTAAATCTGAAGTAGGAAAAAGAAAAGGGATGCTAATTTATCAAGAAGAAATCTCCGCGAGTTTAACTAGGTTAGTTTTTGAAATCACAACTAGAGGTCTTTTAGGATTAAGGGGTGTTTTAATGACATTAACTAAAGGAACAGCAATCGTATCCTCAACTTTTATAAGATATGAACCTTTAGGTCAACAACTACAAAAACTTAGAAAAGGAGTTTTGATAGCAACTGCACAAGGAAAAGCTACCACTTACGGAATTCATGCAATTCAAGACAAAGGACCAATTTTTGTAAATCCAGCCGACGAAGTCTACGAAGGTATGATTATTGGAATAAACGGAAGAGAAGAAGATTTAGAAGTAAATGTTTGTAAAGAAAAAGCTTTATCAAATGTTAGAAGTGTTGGAGAAGAAGGGCTTTTATTAACCCCTCCGACAATTTTCTCTCTTGAACAGTGTTTAGATTTTCTTGAAGATGATGAACTTTTAGAAATAACACCAACTAAATTAAGACTTAGAAAAAAGATACTTTCAAGCACTCAAAGATCAAGAGAGAAAAAAAGATAAAAATAGTTAAGAATTCATATTGATTAAATATTATTTTATAAGTCTATAAATTCTGTAATCTGAACCTTCGCTTAATAATTCATAATTACCAGATGTGGTATCAAACCTTTTATCTTCTTTTGAAGGGCTATCAATCTCTATATAATAAGCAGGTCTAAATTCTTCAGCTAAATCTGAAAAGTAATAACCGTGAAGATAATATTCTGAGACAACTTTGTTATCGTTTGTATAAAAATTTGGAACTCTTTTTTCTTTTTTCATAATGTCAGAGATTTCTCTCCAAGATCTATCATACACAAAACCATATTGTGGTAAATTATAACTAAAATTTATTTTATTTAGTTTTATATCAAAAAAATAACTCTCCTTATAAGGATATCCATTATTAAACCTAGGAACAAAGACAAAAAGTTGAATAAGATAAATATAAATAAATAACGAAGTCAAGATAAAATACACAAATTTAAACTTATAAATTAAATTTGCAGCTCCAATACCTGATAATATAAATAGAGGTACAAAGTAATTATGGATATGAGTTCCAGGTGTTCTCATAATTAGCTGTAAAAAAATAAAAGCAAACAAAAACCAAATTACAAGAAATCTTTTTAATTCAGAATGGGTAAATTTTAAACCAATAACTGCTAGAATTATAATTAAAATAGAGTAAATGTATAAAGGATTATATAAATCTATAGTTGCAAAAGAGTTTTGATTTTCAAATCCTTCCCCTGAAATTCTTTTTTCTAAATACCCAATAGTATTTTTTTCGAAATACCCAAAGTAAATATTTAATATGTAAAAGGATCCAGATAAAATTGTTGCCGAAAAAATAACAGGTAACAACTTTTTCCAAGATGACCTAAAAAAATAAAGAGCTGGGATTAAAAAAAATATAGTATCGTAATGAGATAAAAACGCAAGTGATAAAAAAAATATACTTATTATTCCTAAAAATATACTCTTTCTAAAACTTGAGTAATGTTTAATAAAGTAAAATGTAAAAATTAAAAATAGTATACAAAATAAAACATAAGCCATTTGATATTGAGCAGTTCTTGAAAATGCAATGTATATTCCATGTAGGGACAAAAAAACTGCTCCAATATATGACGCGAGAAAACCTAAATCTAAAACATACCTTAAAAAGTAATAAAAAGAAAACACTACTAAAACTCCTAATATTGCAAATGGTAACCTTAAGAAAAATTCATCATAAGAGTTAGTAATGTTTTCCATAAACCACACAATCAAAAATTGAACCGGACCTTTTCTCTGATCCATTAAAAAATCAAAAATGGATTGATCTTTTCTTAAAAAAATTGTTTTGGTTTCATCACCTACAAATGTGCTATAACCTAAACCGTCAAATCTGATAAAAACTGTCAAAACAAATAGAATTGTTAGTAGTAAAATTTCTTTTCTTGAAAGTAACATGACCCCATTATAATTAAATTTAAATTAAAATAACAGATTTTAGTATATTTTTAGTATAATAAGGAAATGAATTCAATTGAATTAAATAACCTAAGACACTCAACCGCTCACCTTCTGGCTGCAGCAATTGCAGAACTATACCCAAACGCTAAAAATACCATCGGGCCGGCAATTGATAATAAGTTCTATTATGATTTTGATTTCGGAGAAATCAAAATCACTGAAAATGATTTCCCTAAAATTGAGGAAAAGATGCATGAAATTGTTAAAAACTGGAAAAGTTTTGAAAAACACGAAGTCTCCGTGCAGGAAGCTTTAGAAGAATTTTCAAAAAATGAATATAAATCCGAACTAATAAAAGAGTTTGAATCTCAAAACCAAGATATCACAATTTACCAATCTGGAAATTTTAGAGACCTTTGTAAAGGCGGCCATATTCAAAACCCAGATCAAGAAATAAAACATTTTAAACTTTTAAATGTTGCTGGAGCGTACTGGAGAGGAAACGAAAACAATAAAATGTTAACTAGAATTTACGGAACTGCTTTTTTTACTCAGGAAGAGTTAGACCAATACTTAAATATGCTTATTGAAGCTGAAAAAAGAAACCACCGAAAACTTGGTAAAGAACTTGAACTTTTCATGTTTCATGAAACTGCTCCAGGAATGGCGTACTTTTTACCAAAAGGAGTAAAAGTTTATAATGAGCTTGTCGAATATTGGAGAACTGAACATGAAAAATATAATTATCAAGAAATTTTCTCTCCTTTACTTAACAAAAAAGAATTATACGAAATCTCAGGACACTGGGATCACTATAGAGAGAACATGTTTTTAACCCAAACAGAAGAATCCGAAACTTATGCCTTAAAACCAATGAATTGTCCTAATGCAATGGTAATATATGGAACTAAAACAAGATCCTACAAAGAATTACCACTAAAACTTGGGGATACAGACGCTCTTCATAGATTTGAAATGTCTGGAACCTTAAACGGGCTTTTAAGAACAAGGGAGTTCAGACAAGATGATGCTCATATTTTTATTACCGAAGATCAAATCAAGGAGTCATTTATAGAATTATTTGAAATTACTGAAAAGTTCTATTCGGTTTTTGGATTAAATTATACATTTAGATTAGGAACCAGACCTGAAAGTTTTATGGGAGATCCTAATCTTTGGGATGTTGCGGAAAAAAATCTTAAAGAAATTCTTGAAGAATCAAAAATAGATTTCTTTATTTTAGAAGGAGACGGGGCTTTTTACGGACCAAAAATTGATATCTTAATGAAAGATTCACTTGGAAGAGAATGGCAGATGGGAACAATTCAACTTGATTTTCAATTACCAAGAAGATTTGATTTAAAATATACAGATAAAGATGGTTTAGAAAAAACTCCTGTTGTGATTCACAGAGTAATCTACGGCAGTTTTGAAAGATTTATAGGAATTATTACCGAGCACTTTGCTGGAAACTTTCCAGTCTGGCTTTCCCCAGTTCAAGTCAAAATTATCCCAATTTCCGATAAGTTTGAAGACTATACTAAAGAAATATTCCAAAAAATTAAAAATGAAAAAGTAAGAGTTGAAATAGATTTTAGAAATGAAACACTTGGTGCAAAAATAAGAGATGCTCAAAATGAAAAAGTTCCTTATATGATAATAATTGGTCAAAAAGAAGTTAACGAGCAAACCCTTACAATTAGAAAAAATAATTCTAAGGAAATGGAAACATTTTCTCTAAATCAATTTTTAGAATTTATCAAAGATAAAATACAATCGAAATCTATAAAAAAGTAATCTGTTTTTTGGTATTTTAAAATTATGCTATAGTAAATTATATGACTGTTGATATTCCTGAAACAGAAGAAGAACTTAGAGATTTAATATATTCGTATTTAAAACAAAAGAATATTGAGGGTATCATCAGCATAAAAAATAGATTAAAAGACAACAATCCTACACTTTATAAAGATTTTGATTTAATCATAACATCTATAATTAAATCAAATGATATTGAATTAACTCCCCTTGAGACTCTAAAGCTTTTGTCTTGTGTAAAATACTTTCCACAAGAAGGTCATATACATTCAAGTAGAGTTAGAGGGTTATTTAATTTATTCTACAATAAAGAAGAAAACAAAATAATGGACTGTGATTCAATAATTAAGAAACATAATGTTTTTATTAGTTTGCCTATTTACTATCTTTTAATTAATTATTTTTGCAAAAACCCTCAGCTATTTAACGACCATGAAACCGAAGCTATCTTTTTACCCGATTGGATTGAAATTGATTTAAGTATCTTAAAAGGATCTTTAGCAAAACCGAATGCTTCATTTGAAACTATAAAAAGTGATTTAGGATTCAGTGTAAGCAACAGATTACTTTTTTTAAAACTTATTAAATTTCTTGCTATCAAGAAATTAAATCCAGAAACCCTAAAGAGATTACTTTCTTTGGATGACTTTACAAATGAATTTAGAAATCAAGAGAATAGAGAAAAATTTTATAGTTTAATATCATCGGGACGTGGTGTTTATGAGCAAATTTTAATACCTCTAGCTGAAGCTAAATCATGTAATCTAATTCAAAAAATTTTGCAATCCATTCCTCCAGAAAAAGTAAGAGAAACTGTATTTAAAAAAGGCTTTTTTGAACTTGATGGTCTTGAAGTTACAAAGTTATTTATTGCTGAATTTTTAAAGGCATATAATGTCACTAACAATCTATCATACTCTAGCATATCTCAACATCTAGAATTTCCAATTTCAAAAGAGCTATATAAAATGTTTATAGAATTATATTTAGAAAAAATTAAAAAAACAGACATAACTTTTTTAAAAGCTTTGATTACATTAGATGATCCTACTTTTTTTATTAATCAAGTTACACGTAGAATCCTTAAAGATTATTTACTAGTAGATAAAAATAAACCTAGTGACTATTTTATACACTCTTTTTTTCTGCAGAAATTTTTAAAAAGCGCTTTTAGTGGTTACATTACAAAAAAAACTAAAGAAAATATAATTTATTTCTTTGGAGAAGTTTTAAAAAAATACAATTACATAAGTCGCGAAAAAGTTAGTGAATATTTAAATCTAGACATTTCTGAAACTACTTATAACGAAATGCTAGAAGACTTTTTTTCATTACTCCTCGATGAATATCTATTTTATAATACACCAAAGTTTTCCAAAACTTTATTTAAAATTGTATTTAATATGATTCAATCAATAGACTTTCCGATTAGGTTCGAAACATACTCTTATATATATCGTTTTTTTCTTAATTCAAAAAAAAGATCTCCAAATTTGGATATAAATATTTTAACTGATTACTGTAATCGAAAGTTTTCTCAAGTATTTAGTGAGGGTTTAGCAAACTTTATCTTATCAACAGAAATGCGTACATTTAATAGACCAGATGAATTGATTGAGCAATTAAATTTAATCTGCAGGCATCCAAATATATTTTCTTTTACATTAACAGGTTTAGCAGAAAAAAAGCTCAGAATTCTACTTTTACATTGGAATATTATTTCGGATTTAACAAAAACAATAGACTTTGGGGATGTATTGAAACTTCATGAATTAATCGATACCGACTTTCGAGAAAAGGGTTTGCCCCCACTTGTCAAAAATTTGATTATTAAAAGTATGTTCAAACATTTCTCATTTACAGCTTTAGATATAAATAGATCTATTCAGATGGTTTTAGA
>Ga0172372_10005164_pt1 | contig 18274 bp, 15 predicted proteins | sample LakKiv5m_2_FD_114544 | JGI IMG/M metagenome (GOLD analysis project Ga0172372, IMG submission 114544) | Freshwater microbial communities from Kabuno Bay, South-Kivu, Congo - kab_092012_9.5m | ecosystem: Environmental > Aquatic > Freshwater > Lake | place: Democratic Republic of the Congo...
AACGATGGACGATTTGATTTCGAATGGTTGTGATGTGCTGACCATCGGTCAATACCTGCAGCCAACCAAAATGCATCTCGACGTAGCTGCATTTATACATCCTGATATTTTTGCATTTTACAAGGAAGAAGGTTTAAAAAGAGGTTTTGATTATGTGGAAAGTGGCCCACTTGTTCGTTCTTCTTATCATGCAGAAAAACATTTAACGCCAGCCAAATAAGGTTTTTAATTTCTGGAGGAAATCAATGTTCTCAAAAAATCCGGTAAAAATGGAAGCACCGGGACCATAGGAGAAAACCGGAACTAAAGTTCCGGTCACCGTTTTTCCTGTAAACTCATGTTGCAACTTCTCAGGTTTCGACCCAGGATTCACCGCATAGCCCCCTAATTCATATCCGGAAGTCACAATTACAAGTGTTTCTTTGTCCTTTTCTGCAAAGGATAAAACCTTTTCTATCGTTTTGTTAAAATCTTCATATTCGGAAAGCATGTAATCAGCGTTATGCTGTGCTGCACCCCAGGCAATCTGAGCACCATTGACGACAAGGAAGAATCCTTGATTTTCCTTATCCTTTGTGTTCAGGAAATCAAGGGCAAAGGAAGTGGCAAAAGGTAAATAAGTTCTACCTTCTGAGAAAGCTGTGGGAGCATCTGATGCAGTAAAAGCCAGATAATTTTTTGCTGGATCAGCCTTAAAAAATATATCTGAATGGCTGGATATATGGTTAATCTGATATCCTTTTGAAGCTAAAGGTTCGAGTAAATTAACTCCGTCTAGCCTATTTATAAAGTATTTTTCTCCACCACCTATCGCCAGATCTAAGGATGCGTTTAAAAGCTGTGAAGCAATAAGCTCATAATCCTGACTATCAGCTGTATGTGCCCAGAAGGCAGCAGCTGATGTATATGTCAGGGCTGCAGTTGTTATGATCCCTGTTTTCATTTTTTTATCGGAACCCAATTGTAAAACAGAAGATACCGGCACAGAATCCATCGATAATCCCAACGCACCGTCAAACGATTTTACACCACAGGCGATGGCCGTAACGGCTGCTGCAGGATCCGAATTAAGGCTATTAAAAGAATTCGTCTTTTGTAATCCTGCAAAAGGCATTTTTTCAACAGCCATTGCCTTATTAAGGTGATATCGTCCTCCTGAAATCTGACTGATACCAACACCATCTGCAATCATTAAGACGACATTTACGGGTTTGGCATGTTTTGATAAATCCTGTGAAAAACCTGGAAGCTGAATAAATAATCCGAGGGTGAAAAAAAATGTTTTATATACATTCATCGCGGCTAAATTAATTTTTGATACCTTTTGCCCGGCAATTCCCTTATCAGACCTTTGAATTCCATATCCAGCAGCAGCTGAGTCAATAATCCACTGGAAATGTCCATGTTGGATAACATAAATTCCAGGGAAATCGGTTTTGTATCAACATATAAATCTACCACTTTTTTTTCTTCTGGCTCTAAAAAGGGAATAATCATTTGCTTTTTCTGAAAATCCTTCCATTGCAGAATCTTCAGGATATCTTCTGAAGAAGAAACAAGAGAGGCTTCCTGATTTTTTATCAATTTCAAACACCCCTGTGACCATTTGTCATGTATCCTGCCTGGTAAAGCCATTACTTCCCGGTGATAATCATTGGCTAACTGAGCTGTTATCATTGATCCTCCTCTTTCAGCTGTTTCCACAACTAAAACACCATCTGTTAAACCCGCAATAATCCTGTTTCGCATAGGAAAAAACTCCTTTTCTGCCCTTACAGACCAAGGATATTCAGAAATAAGTGCACCGTCCCTGGTTATTTTTTCAGCCAGTTCACGGTGATCTGCAGGATAAATAGTACCAAAACCATGGGCAATGACACCTACCGTTCGCAGGTTATTTCTTAAGCAAAACTGATGAGCTTCCGCATCAATACCAAAGGCAAGTCCGCTCACAATGACAGGATTGTAACTTTTTAATCCATCCAACAAACTATTTAAAGATTCTAAGCCATGTAAAGATGGTTTTCTGGTGCCAACGACAGACAACATAAACCGTTCTTCCCAATCCATTTTCCCTGATTGATATACAACGATGGGGCTATCTGGTAAATTTGCGAGGCGGGAGGGATATTGCGAAGATCTGAAATAAAGGACCTTAATCTTATTATCAGCACATACCTTTAATTCCTTTTCTGCAGCCAATAATACTTTTTTTGCGCATATTTCGCTTACAATACTATGTCCTAATCCAGGAATTTTCAACAATTGTCTGGCGGTTGATTTAAAAACCTCCTCCGGAGACCCGCAATAATGAATGAGTTGACGTCCTAAAACAGGTCCGACATGATGAATTTTAGTTAACCCTACGGCATATACCAAACTATTTTCCATAAAACTACGTACTGATTACAATTAAATCAGGCGTAAGGAAGTAGTCAACAAGTTAAGGGTATCAAAAAAAAGAATACTATACCTTAAGGCAAATGGTCGATAGCATTGTGTAAATCATCAATCAAATCACTGAAATCTTCAATGCCAACACTCAACCGAATCAAGGAATCTGTTAATCCAACTTTTAATCTTTCCTCTCTGGGTATAGAAGCATGCGTCATCGTTGCCGGATGACCAATCAGCGACTCCACACCACCCAATGATTCTGCCAGGGTGAAAAGTTTTGTGTTTGCAAGCAATTTAGTAGCATGGTCCAGGGTGTCGGTAAATAGATTAAAAGATACCATACCACCGAAATGCCTCATCTGATGAACGGCAATAACATGACCCGGATGATCAATAAATCCGGGATAAAAAACCTGTTTGATTTTTTGGTGCGACCGCAAAAAATCCGCAATTTTAGCCGCATTCTGACAGGCCCTCTCAACACGGATATGCAAGGTTTTTATACCTCTTAACAACAGGAAGCAGTCTTGCGGACCTGGTACTGCGCCAACAGCATTTTGCAGAAATTTTAGCTTTTGCGCATAAGACTCATTATTTGTTATGATCGCTCCATGAACAACATCAGAGTGACCACCAATATATTTAGTAGCAGAGTGAAGGACAAAATCAGCACCCAGATCGAGTGGATTTTGAATATACGGAGAAGCAAAGGTATTATCAACGCAGGTCAATATTCCCTTTTTACTTGCAACCTCGCAAATAGCTTGAATATCAACGATATTTAACATTGGATTGGTGGGTGTTTCAATCCAGATCAGTTTGGTTTCAGGTCTTATTTCTTTTTCAAAAGCACTTAGGTTGTTCATACCAACGAACCTGCTTTTTATACCAAATGTTGCATGCACCTTTGTTAACAAGCGATATGAGCCTCCATATAAATCATCGCAGGCGAGCACCTCATCACCAGGTTGCAGCAATCTGATAATGGTGTCCATGGCTGCAAGTCCGCTGCTGAAACATATCCCATATTTACCATTCTCTAAAGCGGCCAGATTATTTTCCAGAACGGTACGCGTTGGGTTTCCTGTTCTGGCATATTCGTAACCTTTATGATCGCCCGGGGCAGATTGAGCATAGGTTGAAGTTTGATAAATTGGGGTCATAACCGCCCCGGTGGCAGGATCCGGTTCAATTCCCGCGTGAATGGCTTTTGTTCCAAATTTCATTTTACTAAACTATATACCTGATAACAGGAATCAATATAATAATAATAAATTCAAAAGGGCAACCTGTTATCAAGATTGCCCTTTTCTTGTCGTACAACGGATTTACACTGATTAATTTACAGAATCCGATAATTCTTTTCCAGCTTTGAACTTAACTGAATTTTTGCTTTCAATAGTCAACGTTTGGCCAGTTCTTGGGTTACGACCGTTCCTAGCTTCTCTGTGAGACACAGAAAATGTACCAAAGCCAATTAATGTTACTTTTCCACCTGCTTTAAGTTCTTCTCCAATACCTTCTACAACTGCGTTCAATGCGTCTGTAGCTTGTACTTTCGTGATTTTTGCACTTGATGCAATTTTGTTAATAAGATCTCCCTTGTTCATTTAAAAAGTTTTTAAGGTTAATTTTCTCCTGTACTTATAGAATGTCAAATATAAGCAATATAATTAGATAAATCAAATTGTATTTATTACAAAATTGCTTATTTTTACAAGGCAAATATAACATATTCTTCGAAATATCAACTATTTATAAAAATTTATTATGAAAAAGCGCGCTTTTTTTTTCCTATTTTTGAGTATTTCCATTCTTTTCCTCTCCTGCAGCAAGAAAGTTGGTTGCCCGGCAATGAATCAGGAAGTAAAAACTGATAAGAATGGATTTGCAAAAAAGCAGACTCAATCCAGGTTATTTCCTAAAAACAGTAAGATTAAATACTACAAAAATTAAAGTATTACAGGTTTTCTCAAATTTTAAACCTAGTAGATTCCATTTTCTCCCCCATTTTCTGTAAACTGAAAAGAAACAAGAAAATAGCTAATCCGGGAAACACAGCTAACCACCAGGCCGAAGGACTCTCCCTCACTTGTTGCATCTGACTTCCCCAGCTTATGGTTCCGGGAGGCATCCCAATGCCTAAATAACCTAAATAGGCCTCCAGTAATATGGCACCTGCAAAACTGTAAGCAAAAGTAATCCATAAGGAACCTAACGCGTTAGGCAATATATGTTTCCAACAAATGGTAAATGAGTGAATGCCCAACAATTTTGCCGACTGGATATATTCCAGATCTCTGATTCGTAAAAATTCTGCCCTTACCAGACGGGCAATTCCTGTCCATCTGACACAGGCAATCAGGATGATTACATCAATTATTCCGGGATTTTTTATTAAAGGAAGGAAAGCAAGTAAAAAAAATAAGGAAGGAATAGCGTCGATAGCCTGAACCATTAAATTGATAGTCCAATCTACGGGCAAGGCAATAGAAAAAGATCTTGAAGGAATATAATACCCTATTACCCCCAGCATCAGCCAGATGCACTGCCAGTAAATAATAAACTTGTTTTGCCAGTGGGTAGCAAGCCCCTGTGAAATCCAAAAAAATAGGCCAATTATCCATCCAACCAAAAAGATAGCCTTGAATAGGGATAATTTTAACCGGTCATTTCCGTAAAATCCGGCAATACCCCCAAAAAATATCCCTGTGATACCGGCCATCAGAACAGATAAAAATCCCACGCTTAACGCCATTCGAAATCCTCTGATCCAACCGGAAAGTACATCCCTTCCTATCCGGTCTGTCCCCATCCAGTGTCTGTCATGTAAACTGTTTATTTGCTGATGATCAAATGGACCCTTTAATCCCAGGTTTTTTCTGTCAATCGTTTCAGGACTATAGGGAATCAGCGTTTTTATTTGTTTTTCGAAGTTCAGATCCTGCCAGTTGCCATTTTGAAAATCGGCTGGCCACTTTTTCAAGCCTAGTTTTACCATGGGTGATTCCCATACAGGAAAGTAATTTATACCATTATATTTACAATAAAACGGTTTTTCATTAGCTATCCAGTCGCCAAACAGGGCAAAAAAGATGACAACAATGAAAAAGTATCTGATACTCATACCGCTTCATTTTTATTGGCAGAAAAACGGATCCTTGGGTCTGATAAAACCAGTAAAAAGTCAGATAACAAAAGGCCGAGTGCAGTCAATACGGCAATCAGTAATACAAAAGAATAAACGGTTGGCCAATCCTGGCTATGTATTGAATCGATGAGTAATCGCCCCATACCTGGCATATTAAAAATCACCTCAACAGCCACTGAACCCGTTACCAGCGCTGGAATGATGCCCGCAATAAATACAATCTGAGGTAATAATGCATTAGGAAGGACGTGCTTAAAATATAGCCGAAACCCGGAAATACCCTTTGTCCTGGCGTATATAATATATGGTTCACCAAGTACTTTTGAAAAGGACGACTGTATATAACTGGTCAGATATGCCGCAAGTCCGTAGGTCATACAAAAAACGGGAAGGCTAACCTGAAGTAAAAACCGGACAGGTTGTTCTGAAAATCCTCCATTTTGCTGCAGATAAGTCCAGGCACTTATGCTAAAAAATGAAAAACCATAGGACGGCAAAGTAGCCTGGTATAAGAGCAAACTTGCAACCCAGAAAGCTGGCAAAGCATATAACGCAAGCAATATATTATTAACCCAGCTGGTCCAGCTTTTGTGGGGAATCACGGCCATTAAAATACCCAGGGGTAATGAAAAAAAATAAGCAAAAAAGATAGCTAATCCATTGACCCATAAAGTCCAGGGAATAGCTTCCTTTAATTTATCCGTCACCAAACGACCATCTCTGGCTGAAGTTCCAAAATCACCTGCCAGGATATTTTCGAACCAGGCATGATATTGATTATTCAGACCATACCAATGCATTACGGGTATCCAGTCAAAAAATGAGGGCTTACTAACTACCATTTTCTTAACAATAACAGTCAATTTTCTATAATCTTCTGTAAATGGTGTTGACATCTCCGCTGGAACCACCATTGCCGACTGTATGATTGAAAGATCACTTAAAAAGGCCATTTCCTGTAGTTTTTTCTTCCAGAAAACAGATTGGGCAGGCTGATTAATCCTTTTCACATTTTCATAAAAAGTGGTCAACGTATTAAAATAAGATTGAACTAAAGACCAATTGCCTGTTTGAAGCAATAATTCCTGTTGAATCCTGACAGCCTCAGGATACTGAATCTGATAAAATGTGTCCGGAAATAAAGAAGCTTTCAAAGAAAAATAAAATGGGGGCATCTGTAAATTCAGCCTTTGAGCTTCTGCCCTGTACACTTTTTCTGCTTCCAGAGGATGCAGATAAAATGTTCCATTTGTTCTGGCTTTATTTTGTGACATTACAATATCTCCTGCCACGTATCTCTGTAAAAAGAAAAGGCAGACCGAGATAAGCCACAAAGACAATAGAAGGGTGCTAATTCTCTTAATCAAATAAGTTAGCATCATTGTTTCATTCCGTTATGAGTTTAAATGCTAAAGGATAGAAACCTGGCCATACAGCAGTGGCAACTGCCTCGAACCGTTTATGGATTACCAGTCGTTCCTGAGGGCAAAATAGCATGATTTCAGGTTGTTCCTCATAAATTTCCTGTTGAAGTCTTTTTGAAATCACCCATCTTTTAGATGTATTGGGCTCTCTCTCCATTTCATCAATCCAGGCATCTGTTTTTTCATTTCCAAACCCACTTCGATTATCAGCATCCGTTCTCCAATTTTGGGATGGACTCCACTGGGGAGTAATGGAACGACCCGCGGAAATCATTTCGAAATCTCTGCTACGAAGTTTTTCAAGCAACGTATTTGCATCTTTAGCATCTATAATGATATCAATTCCTGCCTTTTTTGCATTACTTTTAATCAATTCCGCAAGAATTATGGAACTTGATTTGCTGGCATTCGCCAGATATCTGACCCTGAGATCCGTCTTTTTACCCTCTAGTTTTTTATCTAAAATACCATCCTGGTCAGAATCCTTCCAACCTGCCTCATTTAATAATTTTTTAGCCTGCTCAATAGAAAATGGAATTGGTTTTAAGGATGCATTATATTCTGCAGAGGATGGATGTAATGGGGTAGCACATCTCGTTCCGAAACCGTTAAAAACCTCTTGAATCAGTTCATCTACATCGATGGCGTGTGCTAAAGCCCTTCTCACTTTTTTGTCAGAAAGCACGGGTAGTCTGGTATTTAAGGAAATATAGTAACTACTGAGAGAGGAAGGGGTGTAAAAATTGAAATGCGCTTTTGCGGTACTATCTGATTTAAAGTTGGTAAAATCTTCAGGCGCAATATTTTGCATAACATCCAATTCTTCATTTTTTAATGCTACCAAAGCCGATACCGGATCTGGAATTATTTTAAATAAAAGTTTATCGGGGAATGCCTGAAAAGTAGTATTATCACCTGCCAGTTTATCACCCCACCAGGCCTGTTTTTTCTCCAGTAATATTTCCTGACCCGATTGCCAGGAAACCAGTTTATAAGGGCCTGCCCCATTCACCCCCTCAGGGTTCCTGCTAAAATATTCTCCCAGATACTGGTCAGCAAATTCCTTAAGAAATGGATATTTTTTAAGTTGATTTTCAGGGGAAGCATCCTTAATCAAGTCAATAAGAGATAGGGTATCCAGCCTGTTATGAGGATCCAGTATGTGTTTGGGAAGGACAGGGACCACATTGGTCAATGCTTCTAATCCAGCAAAATAGTTATCATTTAATATAATTGTAAACTTTCTGGGATTTGATTTATCCACCTCAAAAGACTGAATATTTTCAAGAAAGGTACGATAACCCAGGGTTGGTAAAAATGGATTAAAAACCATTTTTAAAGTAGCTTCATAATCAAAGGCTGTTACTGGTTTGCCATCATCCCAAACAGCCTCTTTTCTGATTTCAAAGCTATATTTTGTTCCTCCTTCGAATTCACCACTTTTAAGTAATTGAATTTTAGGTGTTTCTTTTAAAAGTTGGGGAACCAGCACCAAGGTAGTTGGATCGTAATTCATCAAATAGAGATGCAGAGGATCAAAAACCTGTCTGGCATAAGAAATCGTACTCAACAGCGGATTCAATCTGTCTGGTTCCGCTTCGAGTCTGATAGCCACCTCATTGGATGACCTTTTATGAATACTTGACTGCTCATCACATGTGCAGGAAGAAAAAAACAGCACTAAGGCCAGGGGGGCAAAGAAAAGGATTTTCATTTCTAACATTTAATTCCTGCAAAAATACAAGGTAAATGGGACTATTGCACTTTTCTTTTTCATTTTGTTTAGACATGGAACTTTTAAGCTTAAATTCCGTTCATTAAGATTAAATTTTCCGTTATGAAAACGATTCTTATTGCCGGAGGAACTGGTCTGGTTGGACAACGTTTAACTAAGACATTAAAGGAAAAAGGATATGAGGTCAGGTTATTAAGCCGGTTCAGGCCAACCAACCCCACCTGTCCAACTTTCTTATGGAATGTTGAAAAAGGCGTGGCCGACCAAAACGCATTTGATGCAGTGGATATTGTCATAAATCTTGCCGGATCTGGTGTTGCTGACAAACGCTGGACAAAAAGCCGAAAAGAGGAGATTACCCAAAGTAGAGTTAAAAGCAATGAATTACTCGCTCATTGTTTTAAACATTATCACAGACCTGCTGTATATCTCTCTGCAGGAGCCATCGGATTCTATGGAAACGGAGATGACAAAGTTTTAACAGAGGAAGCAGCTGCAGGTCATGATTTTCTGTCAGACAGTTGCCAGTTATGGGAAAATGCCGTTTTAAGCACAGCGTCTCCGGAAATGCGCACGGTTATTTTTAGAATAGGCATTGTGCTGAGTACAAAAGGTGGAGCACTTCAAAAAATGTTATTTCCATGGAAAATGGGCGTTTCTACCTCCTTCAACCCGGGAAATCAATGGTATTCATGGATTCATGAGGAAGATCTGGTTCAACTTTTCTTGTTTGGGATTAAAAATGAAGCGGTAAAAGGCATTTATAATGCTGTTTCACCAAACCCGGTAAGTATGCTGAGCTTCGCAGAGGCTATGAAAACCCGGAATAAACTACCCTGGCGTATGGTATTTTCAGTGCCGGGCCTATTACTAACGGCAGCATTAGGTGAAATGTCAACTGTTCTTACAAACAGTGCCCGTGTTTCTTGTAAAAAAATAACCGATTTGGGATTCAACTTTACATTTCCAACCATTGATGAGGCCCTTAAAGATCTTATTGGTTAGGTAAAATATCTTTCTTTTCCACGACCAGATCTGAAAATTTACCCGAAAATCGGGTAGCTTTAATGATGTGATTATCAATCCAGTGGTAATTTCCACCTCTGGGTTTGCCAAAAATAATGCCGTGGTATTTAAACCCATGTTTATTCAACCAGGCTTCTGTAACTGGCCGGTGATCTTCTGTTCTGGAAGTAAAGAAAAAGATACTATGCCCCTCCTCAAACCATTTGTTAATAATTTTTAGGGCATCGGGATAAGGCATTACAGAAATCATCCTTTCAGGTTCCTCATTTGGAATATCATCACAAACAGTACCATCTATGTCAATGAGGAAATTTTTTACATGTTCCGGAAGAAGGGGGCTCAGGGCTTCTCCTTTCTCATTGAATGCATGCTGCAATCTGGCATCATTAATTTGTTGCATAAGTTAGTTCACAAGTTAGAAAGAGATAAAATCAGTTGGATCCATAACGATTCCTTTATACCATAATTCGAAATGAAGATGAGGTCCTTCCGTTTTTGTACCTGTATTCCCTATGATGGCAATGGCTTCACCTGCTTTGACAAAGGTGCCTACTTTTTTTAATAATGCCGCATTATGCTTATAAAAAGTTATTAGATTGTTCGCGTGTTGAATACCAATAGTATGTCCGGTTTCCAAGGTCCAGTCAGCCAGAAAAACAAATCCTGAAAGCGCCGCTTTAATCGCTGTATTTTTAGGCGCAACTATATCTACACCGAAATGATTCTTTTTTAGGTCAAACCGGGAAGTTATTTCCCCTTTTACCGGATTGACAAAAAAAACACCCTCAATGGGAGTATCCTCCGCCTTTTCTGTACCACTGTACCTGGATCTTTTAGCAAGATTTCCTATATTTTCCAATTCGACCTCTTTTCTCAACTCATTATCTTCAACGGAAGGGGCAACCAGATTCACATCATCCTGATTAACCAGGTTACTCAGCAAATTTTTCTCTGGTACCGGAATATTTTCAACCGTTTCAACATCGCCTGTCAGCATCCGTTTTACATTTGATATATAAATTCGCTGTGCATTCATTTCATTTTCCACCGATTCAACTTTTCGCATCAGGCTGAGAACCTCTTCACTGCTGCTGCCCAGACCATAACCGGGTAAATAACGTTTTATTGGGGTAACAGCAATAAAAAGTAAGGCTAATAATCCCACTGAAACTAAAATAGTGCTTCCCAACAGGTAAAAATTGAAAAGGGTAAGTTTAAAGGAGGCAATTTCCTGAAAGGTATCTTCATTCATAATCACCAATCTGAATTTATTTTTCAGATTTTCTCTCATCTGTGCCCTACCCTCTTTATTGAAAATATTTACAGCCATGATCATTACGATTTAAAAACCAAGAAGATTTTTCAACATACAATAAAATGCAAAGGTTACAGTTTTCTTTCTAACTTTAATAACTAAATTTGAGGTTATTTTGTGCAATAAAAATATTTTAGTTTTGAAAAGCCTATCACTTCCTCTTTTTCTAATCCTTTTATCTATTGCTTTTTCAAGTTGTGTGACAAGAAAAAAGAAAGCAGACCTATCTTTATTGGGTAAAATATATGAAAATACAACGGCAAGATATAATGGGTATTTCAATGCAAATGAAATACTGGAAATCAATAAACTGGCTCTTTCAACCCAAGACCCGGTCAATTATCAAAAAGAACTACCCATTTTTCCTTATTTAACCGCTTCGAACAGAAAATCGGCAGGGCAGGAACTTGATAAGGCGGTAAAAAAAGTTACCCGTGTTGTCGCCTTACATCCAAGGAGTTACTGGATGGATGATTGTTATCTGCTGGCGGGACAAGCCTGGTTTCTTAAGGAGGATTATGAAAATGCGGAAAAAGCATTTCGATATTTGATTACCGAATATGATCCAGAGGAAAAATTAGCACAGGAACAGGACAAAGCCAAGGCGGATGCTAAAAAGTCAGATTTATCGCCTAAACAAAAAGCAAAGCAAAGAGAAAAAGCTAAAAAGGAAGCACTGAAAAAAAGGAAAAAATATAATAAGGAGGTCAAAAAAAGAAAAATACAGAACGCTAAAAGAAAGAAGCAGGGCAAAGCAGCCCTTCCCTCCAAACCTAAGCCTAAAGATAATGAATCGGCAGCTGATAAAGCGAAAAAAGAAGAGGCAGAGAAAAGAAAACAGGCAGCTGCTGAAGCTAAAAAAGAAGCGAAAGCAGCACAGCCTGCAACGTATTTTCTGAAACACAGACCCGTATTTCAGGAAGGGAAACTTTGGCTGGCAAAAACGCTGATTGAAAGAGATAATGATGATACTGCTCTTCGCATTTTGGAAAAATTACTGGAGGATGAAACTACCTTCGAGTATATTCTAGAGGAAGTTTACCCGCTGCTGGCTTTCTATTACCTTAAAAAAAATGATATTGCAGGGGCAAATGAAGCACTCGCTAAAGCCATATCTTTAATTCCTGACCGCAAAGAAAAAGCCAGATTAAGCTTTCTTTCAGGTCAGCTGTTTTCTAAAAACAACAAAGAAGCGGAGGCTTTTGCTGCCTTTGATCAGGTTGAAAAATGGGCTTCAAATTATGAAATGGCCTTTAATGCCAAAATGAATAAAGCCCAGCTGGCCTGGCTCGCTGGTAAAGGTTCTTATGATGATGCCCTGGCCGATCTGGATAAACTGGCGAAAGATGAAAAAAATCTCGATTATCTGGATCAGCTTTATTTTAACAAAGGGCAATTAGCACTCAAAAATAATCGCAGGGAAGAAGCCATTGGCTTTTTTAAAGAGTCTATAGCTAAAAATACCGTCAATACCCTTCAAAAAACAGAATCAGCCTATATTCTTGGTTCGCTCTATTTTGAAAATGGGGAATTTCTTGCTGCTAAAAATTATCTGGATACTACCCTGCAAACCATGGCTGAAGAAGATCCCAGAAAGCCAAAAACATCGAAACTAAGGGAAAGTCTCACCGAAATTGCCAATCTGATTGAAACTATAAATTTACAGGACAGCCTCATTCGAATCAGCAAACTTTCTCCAGAGGAAAGAATGCAGCTGGCACTGAAATTAAAAAAAGCAGAGGATGAAAAGCGCATGGCAGAAATTGAAAATAAAAATCAGGGTAGCATAGGTCCCCTGCCTGTTACAGCAAGAGAAAATGCTTTCTCAGGGCTGAATACAGGACTTTCAAGCCAAAGCAGCTTTTTTGCCTATGATGATCAAACCCTGAAAAGAGGCATACGAGAATTTGAACGGGTCTGGGGATCAAGGACATTACAGGATAATTGGCGTCAGGGCGGTCAGAAATTAGCCTTCGAAGCCCCTGACCTGGCAACAACGGAAGTAGATAGCGCCGGCACCTCCCGAAAAAACAAACAACTTAAAGTCACTGATCTAACAGACGAAGATCTGGATAGGCTCTTAGGCGAATATCCCAAAACAGAAATTGCCCTGAAAGCAGCCGAACTGAAAATCATCGATGCCCTGTTTAAATTAGGTATTCTATACCGTGAAAAATTAACTAATTATCCTGAGTCCATCAAAACTTATACTACATTGGATAACAGGTTCCCGGGAACCAATATTGAGGTTAATATCTGGTACTATCTTTTTCTTACCTATCGGGAAAATAATCAACTAACGGAATCTGAACGGTTTAAAGCGAAAATTCTGGAAAAATACGGGAGTACCTATTTTGCACAGGCCATTTCAGACCCTAATTTCATTGTTTCTTCCAAATTGAAGGAAAAAGAACTAAATCAATTTTATGACCTTGCATACAAACTGTTTACAGACAGAAAATATGCAGAAGCCATGGACTTAATTTCCCAGGCTCCCGCTAAAAGTGGCAGTATTACAAAATTGAATGCCCGGTTTGCCCTGTTAGGAGCCCTTTGTACCGGTAGCCTGAAAGGAAAAGAGGAGTATATATACGCCTTACAGGAGGTTATTGCCAAACATCCCGGAACAGATGAACAACGAAGAGCAGCAGAAATTCTCAGATTGCTGGGCGAAGCACAGGCAAGTATGCCCGGACAACGAGTTGATGAGTCCGGTCAATTTCAGATTGAAGCAGATCAGGTGCATTATGTCATTTTTGTTTTTCCTGAAGCTGTTGATCTGAATGGTGTGAAAGTTAGTATCTCTGATTTTAACCGCAAATATTTTTCCCTGGAAAAACTGAATATGACAAACCTCTTCCTGGGTGATGATGAAGCTTCCAGAAAAGCACTCCTGATATTAAGACGATTTAATAACCAAGGATCTGCATTGAACTATTATCTTACAGCTGATAAAAATAAAGAGGAGCTGAAATTAAATCAAACCCCTTACGATTTATTTATCATAGGTCTCAATAATTATCGGGAGCTGCTCAGGATAAAAAATACGAATGCTTATCTGGATTTCTTCAAACGGAATATTCTGAAAAATTAATCTTCACCGTTATTCCAAAAGTCTGATCTGATATTCCTTTTTCAAAGGGTTTGTTAATTGTTTGCTAATTAACCAGGGATTTAACCATTTCAATTTCCTGTAGGAAATGTTGTTCTCCTGCGCAAACAACCCTAAATCGGGAATAGGCTTTGCAACCGTAATCATTTTAGTGGGTTCAACTGGTGCGTACCCATCGTTGTCATTGAGTTGATAACCATGGTATTCAGGATCTTCCAGGACCGCTTTAATGGCAAACAATCTAAATACATACCGGGAGGTCTCTTCATTCAACTGCATATCGAAATAACTTTTTGCGCGTTGAAAGTCAAGCTCCTTTTTAAATCTTGTTTCTCCAATATTATAGGCTGCCGCAGCCATAGACCAGTTCCCAAATCTTTTATGCAGATGCTTCAGATATTTACAGGCGATTTCTGTCGCTTTTTCAACATGATACCGCTCATCTACTTCTTCAGAAATTTCCAGTCCATAAAATTCAGAAACAGGCTTCATTAATTGCCAGACACCTTTTGCACCAGCCGGAGAAACGGCATTGGAAAGCATACTTTCAGCAACAGCAATATATTTAAGATCAGATGGTAATCCGTGTTCTGCTAATTTTTTTTCGATCAATGGAAAATAACGCATGGAACGCTTTATGGCAATAATGGTACTTGAATGTTGAAACACATTGGCATATAATTCTCTTTCAAGTCTTTCCCGAATATCCCAGTCTTCAATAGTCAGTTTTTCACCGGCAAATTCGTAAGTGTCCTGCAAGGTGATGGATTTGATTACCATGGCTGGTTCTGCCGTTTTATTCTCCAGTAAATCTAATTTACTGACAAAGGAAGAAATGACAGCGATAAAGGAAATACCACCCATTAACATGAGCATTCCTTTTGAAATGGGGATTAAACCGGTCAAATTTATATTTTTCATACTAATGGATTTTTTAGTCTTTTGCTTTTTTATAAATGGGTACCGTGGAACAGGGTTCACCAAAAAACAGGCTTTGGACTAAGGGTTGCAAAAAATTTACAGCTGCTGCATAGGCTGATGCGGGAACGGGTCGATCGCTACATCCTTTCAGAACTACTTTTTTATCTTTGAAGGCTACTTTATCCCAGTTTGAAATTTCCTTTTCATAATGAACTTTAATATAAGATTCTTTATCTCCCTGGAAAATATTTTTTGCATAAGGTGCTGCATAAGCCGCAATTAACATGAAGGACCAAAGGGGCAGAATAGCATCTGCGGAACAAATGATCAACAGTATTTTATTTTCATACTGTTGCCAGTTTATTTCTTTCAGTGCAGTCCTGAAATCCTTTTCTTTCAAAATGAGACCCTGGAAAAGATAATCTTTGATATCAAAAACAACAAATTCCCCTTCAGGAAAAAACTTTTCAAGGTCTATGGTAAGCAAGCTGCTCTGTGCAACCTTGTTCACTAATTCCGTTTCCATAGCTTCAATTAATTTTCAATGAAATCTGACTCTTCACCAGCTGTAAATTCATGTTCCTTAAATTCCCTGGGCAAAGGAAGGTCTTTAAGGCTGTTAATACCAAAATAATGCAGGAATTTTTCTCCTGTTGCATATAACAAAGGGCGTCCAGGTCCCTCACTTCTTCCGGAAATAAGAATCAATTCTTTTTCCAGTAATTTTTGTACCGCGTAATCGCAATTTACACCTCTTATTCTTTCCAGCTCCAGTTTGCTCACCGGTTGTTTATAGGCAATAATGGAGAGCGTCTCTAAGGAAGCTTTTGAGAGTTTCTTCCGGGTCTTATTTCGAAGAAAGACATTTAAGGTACCATGAAATGCTGATTTTGTTAAAAACTGAAAACAGTTTCCAGATTGAATCAGTTCAAAGGAGAAAGAATCATGACGGAACCGATTTGAAATTTCTTCAATCCTTCCCAACACTTCTTCTTCTGATAATGCCAGCCCAAACACTTCTTCCAGACACCCCTGAATATCTTCTGTCGAAATAGGTTGATCCGCTGCAAAAATTAAGGCTTCAATATGTTGTGAAATATATTCCAAAGTGATATTATTTAAATTAAAAGGTATAGCAACGGAACAGATTACTATTTTTCCCTCCTCTACCCTTATTTTGTTTATTGTTATCGTAAAATATGGGTAATTGTAAGGCAAGATATATATCAGAACCGGTAAATTTTGATGAACTCAACCAACTGCCAATATGATCTGAGCCAAGAGTCAACGGACCTGCCCGTAGTGCAAATCCAGCGGTAAATGATTTCCTTTCTGTAAGGGTGAAAGGAAGTCTGATGGCCCAGAAACCCGATTCCCATGATGGCATAAGCATGAACGATTCAATAGACTGGAGTTTTTTCTTTGCTTTCAATAAAGGAACATTTGCCATTGAAGAAATAAAAAAGGCATCGCCAATTGAAAATCCTGCCTGAAAATTGAAGGAAACAGGTAGCAGCATATTAAAATTACTTCCGGAAATACCTGCCAGGGAACTACCCAGTATATCTGTACTCAATAAATTACCCGCCTGGATAACATTTCCTTTAGAAATAGAACGGATATAATCCAACCCACTATGAGAAGAAACACCGGTAGAAGTAATATCATAAGTTGTTGCGTTCTTATTGAAGCCAATATAACCCAAATCGGTTAGTGCGGCACCTACAAACCATCTTCCCTCCCCTTCCGTTAATCGGGCACCTATATCCAATCCTAAACCAAAGCCATTCAGCGATTTTTTAATCTTACCATCAATCGGATTTCTCGACCAAACAGAAAAAGCCATTTCTCCGTCAACATTTGCCAGATTAAAATTATTGGCAGGCCGTTGGGAAATATTTAGCGTATTCCTACTATCCACAAAGGCTGACATCATAGGTAGCAGAAATTTAACAGAAGTTCCAATAGAAAGCACATTAAAGCCGACTATTTTTCTTACCGCCAGCGATAAGGGTATTTCTGCATAAACAGCACCACTCATATTAAACGGGGCTATGGGATAAGTTGCGTAAAAAGGCTGTGCTGCATGCGTTAAAGGAATCATTCCATGCGGAATGTCGAAGGCACCCAGATGACCTTTAATCCTAAAGGCCAGTCCGGAAGATATATTTTCATTTAAGGCAACAACCGCTGAGGGACCCTCGATGACAAAGGAACCGAACGCAAAATGATGATTCAGAGAATCCTTAAAAAAGCCAGTAAGGGTATCCGGCACTCCGCTATTACCCTGAGGATATTTGACCCTACCTCTTGGATAAACAATTACCTGCCCATTTTTACCTGGCAGCAACTTCATTGCATTTGCCTTTTCCACCCCAATAATATTGCTTTGGGCGTAAACGCCTCCCTGAATCAGATTAATGGCATTGGTCTCAGGAGCTGCGGCAGGATTAAGCATCATCTGATATAGGCTGGTATATTTACCCATCCTAAGTCCTTGCTGAAATTGACCAAATGCTATATTAACAAGGAGACAAAGGCCAAACAGGGAATACGCTTTTTTATTCATAAACAGATAAGTCTGACTACAATATCCAAAAAAAATAAGCAAAAGGCAAATTTATTACAGGTTAAACCATTTTATTTTCTTTCCCCGGGAAAATGGAATCACCTGAAAGAAGGAAGCCAGCGCCATATTACCCCTGTCATTTCTCATGGAATGTCAAAACTACTTTCCAGGTCACTTACATTAAATGTTCCAGAAATTTAAAAAATGAAATATTAAAAAAACGCCACCAAGATGGTTGGTTTTTTAATAAAAGGATATAGTTTCGGTAAACTTAAACACATCACTATAAATATTTCCTGCGATGCTGATCTTTTGTTTAGCGGGTTTAGTTAACAATTCATTAATCATTGAAGAATAAATATAGATCTACCAGATATGGCCATAAAGAAATCATAACTATACCGTAGCCTTTGGGCAGGCGCTGATGCCCTCAGAGGCGGTATGGATGCTTCCCAATACAAAGATTATGTGTTGGTGCTTCTATTCTTGAAATATGTAAGTGATAAAGCCGAGGCTGATCCCTATGCATTGATTGTGGTGCCATTTGGTGCTACTTTTAAAGATATTGCAGCTTTGAAAGGTACCAAAGATATTGGGGAGCAAATCGATGTTGCCATCGGTAAA